>OQVL01000055.1_pt1 | contig 39097 bp, 33 predicted proteins | sample 1691501 | NCBI WGS metagenome assembly OQVL01 (sample SAMN03418253, study PRJEB22391) | human gut metagenome | biome: human-gut; feature: organic feature; material: feces | host: Homo sapiens | place: Tanzania | collected 2013-01 | reverse complement strand
AAACAAAAAGATGGAATCCAAAAATGAAAGAATATATTTTTACATCTCGTGATGATATTTATATTATTGACTTACAAAAAACAGCAAAGAAAATCGAAGAAGCTTATCAAGCATTACTTGAAATAGCTAAAAATGGTGGAAAAACTATTTTTGTAGGAACTAGAAAGCAAGCTCAAGAAGCTACAAAAGAAGAAGCTATTAAGAGTGACTCTTACTATGTTACTGAAAGATGGTTAGGTGGAACACTTACAAATTTCAGAACAATCAGAAGAAGAGTTAAAAGACTTGAAGAAATCGAAGAAATGGAAAAGAATGGTACATTTGAAGTTCTTCCTAAAAAAGAAGTTGTTGGACTTAAGAAGGAATATGAAAAGTTAAACAAAGTACTATGTGGTATCCGTGCAATGGATAAACTTCCTCAAGCATTAATTATTGTAGATCCTAAGAAAGAATACAATGCAATTAAAGAAGCTAGAAAGTTAAATATTCCAGTATTTGGTGTTGTTGATACTAACTGTGATCCTGATGATGTTGATTATGTTATTCCAGGAAATGATGATGCTGTAAGAAGTATCAAAGTTATGTTAGGTGTTTTAACAAATGCTATATGTGAAGCAAATGATTTACCACTTGATGATTATGTAACTGAAGAAGAAAAGACTGAAAAAGAATCTAAAGATGTTAAATCTGACAAAAAAGAAGAAGTAAAAGTTGATGAAACTGTTTTAGAAGAAATTAAAGAAATGGAAAAAGCTGATGAATTAGAGGGAAAAACATTAGCTGACCTTAAAAAATTAGCTAAAGAAGCTGGTATTAAAGGTTATTCAACTATGAAAAAAGACGAATTAATTGAAAATTTAAGTAAATGAGGAGGATAATTATGGAAGTAACTGCAAGTATGGTTAAAGATTTACGTGAACGCTTTTCAGGCGGAACGTAGAACTCGTAGCTTTCAATCCATTGCGCCGCAATTGGAGCTAGGTTTTCATCGAAGCGGGCGCGGAGACTTAAAAATTCAAGACTAGCGCGGAAGATCCCTTGCCATACCATAGCTTCTGGATTATTTGCATTGTGTTCATCTTCTAACTCAATTTGCATGCGCCAAATATCGGAAATATCGGCTAAAGCAAGTTGTGGAATACTGGTGATATTTTTTTGTCCATTTAAAACGATGTCAGCAGCTTTGGTGATAATCTTGTTAGGTGCTTTAAAATTAAATGGTTCAATATTTTGCATGCGATAAAAGATTTGCTCACACAAAGGCCATAACATAACCGCAAATAAAAAGTGTGGCATGTTGTGCTTGCCTTCGTGGTGACGCTTGTCAGAGCTAGTAAGTGCATAGCGTACAAAGTCCACATAATCGCGTGAATAGAGCATGCTACCCATATCGACTAAGAGATACTTAAGCACATCATCGCGCATTAAAATATCAAAGCTTCTGGCCCCGTGACCGGTAAGGAAGATTTTAACGAATTCTTCAAACATACGAGCTGGAGGAATTTGGCTTAATAGTGGCAGCAATTCTGGGATATCTTTAGCGGTTCTTGGGGTAATGGTAAACCCAAGTTTAGCCGCAAAACGATAGGCGCGGATCATGCGAACTGGATCCTCGTGGAATCTTTGCATCGGATCGCCAATCATTTCGATATTGCCGTGAACTAAATCGAAGAACCCCGCATGAAAATCATGAATAACATTTTCAAAAGGGCTGTAGTAAAGGGCGTTGATGGTGTAGTCGCGACGGCTCGCATCTTCCTTTAAACTAGTGCCATAAATATTATCGCGTAAAATCATGCCAGAGGCAGCAGCTTTTAAGCTCCCGCTTGCCTTGTTAGGTTCGGGCGTAATGTTACGTCTAAAGGTCGCAACTTCAATGATGTTTTGATTGCTAGCAAGTACGTGAACTAGCTTGAAGCGACGGCCGATAATACGGCTACGAGGAAATAGTTTAACGATGGCTTCGGGCACCGCATTAGTTACGATATCAAAATCTTTTGGCACTTGACCGAGGATAAGGTCACGCACCCCGCCACCTACTAGGTAAGCTTTATAGCGAGCATCATGTAATGTTTTTAATACATACATGGCATTACGGCTAATGAGATTGGTATCGATTAGGCGGCCTGGTAATTCTAAGTGGGCGGAACCTTGCGCCAACACTTCATTTTTATTCTGTTCAATGGTAGACAGAAGTTCCTGATCTAACTGTAAAAAAATGATACACCTCCTAAAGTGCATTTCTAGTCCTGCCCATGCGTTTACTTTAAGGCACCAGCTTCAATGCTGCGGTCCTTGGGGGTAATTAAGCTAAACTTAATTATGGTGTTTCGTAAAATCCCCTAAAACTTAAGACCGGCCGGACTTTTTTTGTAAATTTCGTTTAGTTGAGATCTATTTTTTCTATCGTTAGGGAGCATACGTTTTTATAAACATATGTTTTGGCTTAGGGGTAGTGCTCTTAGTAAATGGCATTTGGGGTAGCCATTTAAGAGACTAGCTATGTGCCCAAGGTAAGCGCTAATTAGGTCCATTTTTAACCCGTAAACATAATGAAACAGTACTCGTACTTAGTAAATTAGTACTTTTCCTAGGCATAGTTAAATAAAGGCACATTGATGGTTTGAGATGCCCTTATTTAACTATGCCGTGCATGCCGTGGATGCCGTAATTTTTACCGGACTTATTTTAACGGCTAAGTCTTGAAGCTAGGTGGCGACGAGACTTTTGGTTGTCAAGCTTAGACCTTAATGAGGTCGACCCTTAGTTTTAGCAAAACTTACGAATTGTTCCTAGCTAACATATTTAGCTCTAAGTGCTGTTAGATTTAAAGACCTATGGATGTTTTAGAGGTGACGTTGGGTGTGACCTCTTAACCTAAGGCTTACTTAAAAAGTCTTGGGGATATAACCTTAGAGAGTTTTTTAGTAAGTAATGTTAGGTTTACAGACAAAGAAGGCAAGTTAAACCTAGATGTTACTTTAAGCCATATGTGGTGATAGATAGAAATAAATAGTGGAGTCAAGTCTTTAACGTCTTACTGGCTAAAACTTGACTCGTTTCCCATTGTAACATGTTTATATCAAAAACATAATAAATCGGTGTAAGAGTGTGGAAAGGTGGGTGTTTTGTGTAAACGGAGTATAAATTCTTCAGGAGAAACAAAGTAGGTATTGAGGGCGGAATGTTAAATCATGGTTAAATGTCTTTGAAGATTTGAACTATATGTTACTGTACACGTCCTACTAATATGTAAGTTAATACATATGGGTGTGGCTAGAGAGACCTGGATGTAGGCCCGGGAATGTAAAAAATAATAAAAAAATTCTCAACTCACCATTGCTACGTTTACAGGATTTGTTAGCTTTTATGCACATTGCTTTAAAAATAAAAAAATTTGCCAGTTCTTTTTTGGTGTAATTCGTGGCCGTAAGGCCATTTCTTGGATTTGGTTTCTCGTTTTGGCCGCGGCCTTTTATGCGTTCGTTATTAATTTGCCGTTTTGGCGTCATGTAGTTAGTATTTTAGAGCAACTAGGCCCATCTCCTGAAAATATATTTTTGGGGCTAACGGTGCCGGTGGTTGTTTTTGCGGCTTCCTTTATTATCTTTTTATTGCTCTTAACTCGTTACACCGCCAAAATTATCTTAGTACCGCTTACGGTGTTAGCAGCTGTCCTATTTTATGCTTCGTGGAATTACGGTATTATTTATGATTTTAATATGGTGCGTAATTTTGCGCTCACCAATCCTGCAGAAGCCCAAAGCTATATTAATACCGCTTCCATTTTCACTGTCTTGCTTCTTGGAGTTCTACCGGCACTTATAGTGCTACGCTTAAAAATTACTTGGCCTCAAAGTCATATTGGTTCTTTTTTTAAGCGTTTAGGCTTAGTCGTTAGTTCTTTTTTGGTTGTGGGAGTAATTTACTTATTAGTTGGTAGCTCTTACGTAAGCACGGGGCGCAACAACCATTCATTAAACCGTGAATTTATTCCTTATAGCTTTTTGTCTGCCGTCAATAGTTACGTTAAAACTACCTATTTTACGGTACCTGAACCATTTAAGATTATTGGTTCTGATGCTTTTACAGATAACCCTCAAGAACGTCCAGAAGTAGTAGTGATGATTTTAGGTGAAACTGCCCGCGCGGAAAATTACCCTGAAAACGGTTATCAGCGTAACACGACTCCTTATACCGCCCAAATTCCTAACTATATCACTTTTAGTAAAGTGATAAGTTGTGGGACTTCCACTGCGCAATCTGTGCCCTGTTTATTTTCGAATATGTCTCGTGATTCTTTTAAAAGAAGCCGGGCTGAAAGAGTAAGTAATCTACTTGATGTGGTAGTGAAATCTGGTTTTGGGGTGGCTTGGATCGATAATGATGGAGGCTGTCAGGGAGTGTGTGAGCGTTTGCCTAAATCTGACGTTTATTTAATAGATCCCGCAAAAGAAAGTTTAGAGTCCCCACAATTGTGCTCCACTAATAATTGCTATGATGAAATAGTGCTTAAAAAGTTACCGCAGGTTATAGCGTCTTTAAAAACTAGAAATAAATTTGTGGTGGTACACCTTAAAGGTAGTCATGGTCCCACTTATTTTGAAAGAACCCCAAAAGAATACAAGAAGTTTACGCCAAGCTGTGAACGCTCAGATATTCAAGCGTGTTCAATTGAAGAACTTATCAATACCTATGACAATACCATTCTCTATACAGATCTTGTGATTGCGCAAATTCAAAAGTTTTTAGTAAGTTTAGGTGAATCTAAAGGCTCAGGACTTTTGTATCTTTCCGACCATGGGGAGTCGCTTGGAGAAATGGGCTTGTATCTTCATGGCATGCCTTACGCTATCGCCCCTGATACGCAAACTAGAGTGCCACTTCACATGTGGTTTAATCAAGGCTTTGTCGCTGATCATAAGTTGAATCTTACGTGTTTAGTAAATGAAGGCAAGCGGGCTGGTTTTTACAGTCACGACAATATCTTCCATAGCATGTTAGGTCTACTTGATGTGGCGACGAAGGCTTATAACAAAAAACTAGATTTCTTCTCAGGTTGCCGCTAAAAGCTAGTGCTAGTTCAATTAAAGGTTAAAGGTTAAACTTAAACCTTTAACCTTAAGCCCTTGGAGTAACATCCGGGGCTTTTTGATCTGAAGTTGGAATAAGCTCAAGCGCGAAATTATGCGTGGCACCGCGACTCCCGAATCGGACGAGATTTGCCGCAAGTTGGCACCGAAGAATTAATCAAATACTAAATCCATAAAGATATGAAACGCAAATATATATTACTTTTAGTGGCAGCACTGGCCGCATTCGGTGCTTACTATTTGGCAAACAGGACCGTGAAAGCCGACGTTGACGTGTCAAAAGCGAGCCTCATGGAAGCCAATACCGGAGGCGAGGAAAAACCGACAAACAACGCGAACAAACAGGAAGAAACAGTATCGCGGTCGGTAGAGACCACGACGCCATCATCCACAGTTCAGGACAAGCCGGACAAGTCGGATTATTATAGTATGACCATCGGGCAATTAGACGGTCTCGCACGCAAGGGCGACACGAAGGCTTATGCGCCTCTGGCCGTCAAGAGCTATAACGCTGGACAAAACAGAAAGGCCCTGCGCTACGCCCAGCGAGCACAGAACAGCGGCACCGCGACTCCCGAATCGGACGAGATATGCCGCAAGTTGGCACCTATGAATTAATCAAATACTAAATCCATAAAGATATGAAGCGCAAATATATATTACTTTTAGTGGCAGCACTGGCCGCATTGGGTGCTTACGCACACGAAACCGTTGCCTCGGGGCTGTCGGTTGACCCGGCATCTTGCAATCTCGGAGCGTCAGGCGTTGTCGGACAGTCCATAAGTCCGGAATGTACCGAGAATAGTGCGGAGGTCTCGCTCCCTGCCCCGTCCTCATATGTGGACTTGGGGCTGTCAGTCAAATGGGCCGCCTGCAATATCGGCGCCGAAAATCCGTGGGAGTGCGGCGATTACTATGCCTGGGGCGAGACGGAAACGAAAATGAGTGATTCCGGGCATTACTGTGCTTATTGCTGGGGTAACTACAAATTCGGAGACGAAAATTCCATTTCCAAGTACACGGCAAAGGACGGCAAAACGACCTTGGACAAAGAAGACGATGTGGCTTCTGTCAAATTAGGCGCACCATGGCGTATGCCGACTGAGGCGGAGTGCGATGAGCTTATAGAAAAATGCACGTGGCAATGGACTGAGTTGTACGAAATGCAAGGCTATAAAGTCATTGGCCCAAATGGCAATTACATATTTCTTCCTGCCGCCGGATGGAATTATTATGAGAAAGAAGGTGATACCGGTAAAACAAGTTTTGAAGGTATAGGCGATGGCAAATACTGGGTATGCAATTTGTCTGATGACAATAAATACGGGAAACGGTTGTCTATCGACAGAAAAAACACTCCGGAGGTTTGGGCGACTGCGCGTTGCATCGGCCTCCCTGTCCGTCCGGTGTCCAAGTAGCCGGAAGGCCGGCGGCGAGCACTGTGCCGCGACCGCTGTTAAGCGAAATTCCGTTTCCGAATTAAAAGGATTATGATATGAAGAACTATATTGTTTTAGTATTGATTGGATTGACCGTATCGATATGCGCCAAAGCGGCCGAGCTTCATTTACGTGCGAATACATCGCATATTCCCGAAACCGGAACGCCGGCTAAGAAATATTATGACAAAGCCGTAGGTGGGGATGCCGCCGCTCAGCATAATTTGGCATTTTGCTATGCAACAGGCGAAGGCGGTGTAGTACAGGATTATGCCGAATCAGTTAAATGGGAACGTATGGCCGCCGAACAAGGGAATGTCTCGGCGCAATATGCACTTGCGTATCGTTATTACTCCGGCGAGGGAGTTGCACAGAGCTACGAGGAAGCCGTCCGATGGTATGAAGCTGCTGCCGGACAGGGTATGGCTGACGCCGAATACAAACTGGGATTATGTCATGAATACGGCTATGGCGTCGCGCAAAACCAGGATGAGGCCCTGCGTTGGTACGAGAAGGCGGCAGACCGTGGGTATCCCCAGGCTATGCGCGGTTTAGGTCGCATATACGCTGCGCGTGGAGATAAAACGGAAGCGGCTAAATGGTGGCGGCAGGCTGCCGAAAGTGGAAATGCCGATGGGCAGTTCTCCCTTGGTTTAAGTTATTTTAACGGCAATGGTGTGCCAAAGAATTATACAGAGGCTGTGGTGTGGCTTCGTAAGTCGGCGGAGCAAGACGACCCCGTTGCGCAGTTCGGCTTAGGTGTCTGCTATTACTGGGGCTACGGCGTTCCAAAGGATGGTAAAGAGGCGTTGCGCTGGTGGACGATGTCTGCCGAGCAGGGCTATGCTGACGCTCAGTACAACATCGGTAGATATTTTGAAGAAAAGAATGATTATGTACAAGCGGTAAAATGGTATACAATGGCAGCTGAGCAGGGTCAAGCATTAGCCCAAAATAACCTTGGAGGTTGTTATTCCAAAGGATTCGGTGTTGAGCAAGATGTTTCAGAGGCACTAAAATGGTATCGCAAATCGGCGGAACAGAATGATGAGGCCGCGCAATATAATATCGCTTATATGTATTATCATGGCAAAGGACTTCCTCAGAGTTATGAGAAAGCCGTTGAATGGTTCCGTAAGTCGGCCGAGCAAAACTACGCTAATGCTTTAAATGATTTGGGCGCTTGTTATTCTGGTGGTTTGGGTGTGGAGAAAGACGTCTATGCCGCCGTATCATATTACCGGAAGGCTGTTGAACTGGGGTATGCCCCGGCTCAATGCAATCTCGGGATATGCTATGAATTGGGCGAGGGCGTTAAGAAAGACTTAAGGCAAGCGGCCAAATTGTATCAAGATGCTGCTAATCAAGGCCATGCTAGGGCGCAGTGCTTTTTGGGTGTGTGCTATGACGAGGGAGAAGGTGTTAAAAGAAACCATAAGGAAGCTGTCGCATGGTATCGTAAGGCGGCAGACCAAGGTTATGTCGATGCTCTTGTGAAGCTCGGGTCATGTTATTATAAGGGAAAGGGCGTTTCAAGGGATTATGGCGAGGCTGTGAAATTGTATCGGGAAGCGGCATTACAAGGGAATGCGATAGCCCAATATAACCTCGGAATATGTTACGAATATGGCGATGGCGTCCCGCGAGACAGAGAGGAAGCTAATAGATGGTACAAAATGGCTGCGGAACAAGGAGTCGGAACGCCTAAAACAGACCGCGATGATGTATATTATAAACGCTAAAAGTGCATTTTGCAGATTTCCGAGACATGGAATTTGCCGGGGTTTCGAATGGTAGGCCGGCGGTGTATGCTCTCGGCTACTGCTATATCTTGGGGAAAGGCGTGCCGGAGAGTTTCTATAACGGAATACACAAGGTGCAGGAAGCTGCCGAGAACGGGCTTGAAGACGCGCAGGTGTCTATGGCGGACTATCTCTATGTAGGCGAGAAGATTAAGTGCGATTACGCCAAGGCGTTGGAGTGGTATAAAAAGGCGGCGGAGCAGGGCAATGACTATTCTATGTATCAGATCGGATTGTTCTACGAAAGGGGATTGGGGGTGAGCAAGGACTTACAACAGGCTCGTTATTGGTACAAGCAGGCCGAAGAAAACGGCAATGTCATAGCTGCGGAAGCCATCGTACGTATAGATGGTCAATAGTAGGCGGTTCGGCGATTTCGCACCATCGGATGTCGCATCGGATGCCGCATCGGATGTCCGGAGGGAATGTCGTGTGCGGACTTGCATAATAAGGAAGGGGAAATCTCACGACTTCCCCATTCTTGTAAAAACCTTAAAAATCTAATCCTATGAAAAAACTAATCATTTCATTAAGCAGTTCTTTAACCCTAAACAAAATTGAATTATAAGTATAAGATTGAGGAAGGGGCGATTTGCGCTTGCCTATCGGTTCCCTTGCCTATGTTCTCTCGTTGTTTTTTGTACTCCGTGCTCTGTATGACACGAGATTTATGTGTCATCGTGCATCCTGTGCATCCTGTGCATCGTGTGCATCGGAGCTATCGACCCTAAAGCCGATAATCTTTTGCAGGTCTAAAATATAGACGCAATACCGAGGGTAAAAGTTTAATACCTCGCTTCTTTTTATATCATTTTAACACCTCGCCTTATTCCGAATAGTAGCTCGTTTTGCCACCCTCCGGCTACGATACTGATGCCGAGGGCGCCGATGGGGTTTGTCTTGAAGGAGTGCTGATTGTGCTATTTGGAGGATGTATGCGTATGGGATGCGAGGTCGATGATGGCTCGGGCGGCGGCATCGGCGGCATCGGACGAGCCGAGTATGCGTCGTATCTCGGCATATCCTTCGAGCATTTCGCGACGTGCCGGAGCATTATCGTCTATGATTGCGGCCATGCTCCGGGCCACGGCATCCGCAGTGCAGTGGTGCAGCAACTTTTCGTCGATGACGCGTCTGCGAGCTATCAGGTTGGGCAGGGTGACGTAGTCAACTTTGAGCAGGCGGTGCATGATGGCGTAGGACAGTCGGCTGCCGTTGGCTCGATAGCAAGCCACTTGCGGCGTACCGGCCAAGGCCGCTTCGAGCGTTGCCGTACCCGAGGTGACAAGCGCGGCTTGCGCATAGGCCAGCAGCGGCATCGTGGCATTGCGTACCATGTGTACACGTTCCGAAGCATAGGGTGCATAGACGCTGTCGTCCATACCCGGGGCGGCGGCCACGGCCACGCCATATTGCGGAAAGCGTGCTGCGGCCTCAAGCATTACGGACATATTGTTGCGTATCTCGCCGCGGCGGCTGCCGGGCAGAAGTGCTATGTACGGGCGCTTCGAATCCATGCCTTGTGCTGCAAGAAATTCGCAACGCTCGGGCTTGGCGGCAAGTGCGGTGTCAATTTCGCCCACCGAGGGGTTGCCGACATATTCCACCTCGTAGTGGTGGCGCTGCTTGTAGTAATCGACTTCGAAGGGGAAGATGACGAGCATGCAGTCCACTAATTTTTTGATGGTACGGACGCGCCATTCCTTCCACGCCCAGACTTTTGGCGAGATGTAATATGCCACGGGGATGCCCAGGCGGTGTGCTTCGGCGGCCACCTTGAGATTGAAGCTCGGATAGTCGATGAGTACCAGTACATCGGGGCGTGCGCTGCGCAGCGCCTCCTTGGCGGCGTGCAGATTGGCGGAAATGCGTCGCAGGTTGCGCAATACCTCGCTGAAGCCCATGAATGCCATGTCGCGATAGTCTATTACCGGCGCGATGCCGCTGACGGCACGCATGCCCTCGCCGCCGAGATATACAAATTCGGCTGCCGGGTCGTGGCGGCGCAGAGCTGCCATCACTTGCGAGGCATGCAGGTCGCCGGATGCCTCTCCGGCTATCATGAAGTATTTCACTGTGTACTGTTATCTGTCGCTTTGGGAAGCCGCCGAGCGGCTTATCGTGTTACAAATTTAGCTTTTTGTGTCGTGACGGCCAAATCCATCGTAATATTTGCGCAACCATGCACCCCCGGCCCTACGAAAAACATTGCGCCTTTTAAGTTTTTTAATGCTGCGCCGATGCTATAATGCGGCATTTTGGTGTATCTTTGTGCTGTCGTAAAGCGACGTATGATTTGTATACACACATTTATCTTAGGGAGACTATCTTAGGGAGACATGTTGCCCCCGACATTTCCCGGACGGTCGTGATGCCGCATTTCGCAGTTGCGATGTACACTGTGTCTTCCGAAGCGAGACAAGGCGTGTGCGATTACGCACATAGACATACGAACTCTGATACATACGATTTTTAGATACACATAACATCTTAAAAGTAAACAAATTATGAAATTCAAAGCAGGAAATTCGTACGAGCTTCCGGTAAAGGAACGCATTGTACAGGGCAATTCGCAGTATTTTATTGTAGAACATGACGGAGTGGAGTATCGTATCCGTCTGTATGATTTTCAAAAAGAGCAAAAAGACCCGGCAACGCTGCTGTGCCTCGCCAGGCAGGTGCAAGACGGTACTATTGCGTTGGTGCAGGATTATTCGGCATTTTTGGACCAATTTTACAAGGTAGGCGAAGAATATCCCTTTACGGTAGTGTCCGGACTTAAGGGGTACGAATTGCCTTATTACACTGTGCGCGATAATCATGGCCTTATTTTCAACCTTGCCAATTTCGGTAAAGCCAAATTGATGCCTTATCAGGACATACGCTGCCGGGTGACCAAGATTGACCGTTACAGACTGCGCCTCCAATTGATAGATGATGAGCAAGTACAACGTAAGGTCAAATTTTACAGTCTTCCGGCCATAGGAGCCGAATTGTGCATAGGAGCCGAGGCTCGCCTGGCCGAGAGCCTGCTGCTTGCCGATGCATCGTATGCCGACATCGCCGCGGCTTACCGCAGCCACCGTGGCGAATGGGTGCTGAAGTTCCTGTCCAAGGTGCGCGACACCATCGAGACGATGCATTACCGAACATTGCGCCGCCACATCCGCGTCCTCCGGGCATACGTGTCCGTATGTCTGTTCCTACTCGAAGAAAGCCGACTGATTTCGAGCCTCGACGATACGTGGCGCACGCGCTGGCGTCGACGCCTCGAAGGCTATGTGCGCCATGCCAGCACTTCGATACGCGCCCTCGAGATGATAGATTCGGGTAAGCATACCGCCTACTTGGACGACATCATAGCCAAGATGCGCCAAAGCGGATACCTCTACAATCCCGGAGACAAGCTCGAGGTGATGAACGCCATATTTGCACTGTGCCCGGACATCATCGAGCAGCGCATGGATGACATCCTTTCTATCATTTCCGACGGCAATCACAGCAATTGGAGTCAAGATCCGTTTCGCTCGGCTTTCATACGCGTGCTTGACTCTTACGTGCGTCTCAACAAGACCCGAGCCGACGGCCTTACATACGAAGACCGCGCCGGCCGCGATATGTTGCAGCGTATGATACGCGTACTGGCTCTGCGGTTGCTGCTGTCGTCCAAGGACGATGACTTCGATATACAGGAATATCGCGCCGCACTGGTGCGTTATCTTGTGTTTGAGAACGAGGCCCTGGCTCCCGACTTGCTGCGCAAGGCCTTCGAGGCCGCAGCCGGGACATCCGAGTCGCCCCTGCGCTTTGGCTGGAAGAGCCTTGACAATCTTAAGCAATTGGCCTTGGAGGCCGCTTCTGCCGACTTGTCCTCCCCGTCCTCTCCGTCCTCCGCCCAATACTACATGGGCAAGGGCGCCGGCCTCGTGGCCACGCGCGAAAGCCTGCACCTTGTTTCGCAAAGTCGCGGCGGTGTCAATCGCGCCATCCTGCCCGTCGATATGCTGCCATGGCAAAACATCCAGATATACACATCCGAACGCATAGCCGCTCTTCCCGAGGGCTGTGATGACTTGGATGCTCTGTCGTGCTTCTGGGCCGATGTGGAGCATGCACTATACGAACCCGGTAGTCTGACACGTCCCTCTCGTGCAAATCTGCGTGCCGTCGATGCCGGGGACACGGTACGGGTATATGTCTCCGAAATCGAAGGCGACGGACGCCTGTTCAGGGTCAAACCTGTGGACGAAAGTATTTCTAACGGCGAGGGTACGCTGAGCCTTTCCGAGATAGTGAAATATGATGTGTACGGCATGGCCATAGATGATTTTAGGGACGACTTTAACAACGCGCTGGTATTCGATGCCAAAGTCCTGTCGTTGGGTTCGGGCGATGAGCCGCGATATACGCTGCTGCCGGCCATCAAGGATATGGTGCGCAACGACCTCGACGAAGACACTCCCCTCGAGTGTCTGGTCATGGGATGAACCAAGTACAAGGGCCGCGAAACCTATCTGGGTATATCGGCGCAGGGCGACCCGGTCAATATCGTCACTGAGAGTACCAAACTTTCCAAAGGCGACTACGTAGTGGCTACGTACATGTCTATGGAGCCCACCGGGCGACTGCTCTGCCGATACAACAGGCCGGTAGACGAGGATTTTAATACATTCTCGCCGCACGATGCCATACGCACGATGCTGTTCCTGCTCAAGTCTTCGGTGTTCCATATTCCCGAAACCATGGACCTGGCATCGGAAAATACCGATGACGACCTGCCCGAATCGACCATCGAGCCCGAGCACGTGGTCGAGCTGATACACATCATAGACCGCGTGGGGTCGCTTGAGTCAAGCTATTTGCGCCGATTTAATTATATGGCCTTTGCGCGTATGCTGGCGCGACTCATAGACAACAACGGTTTGGTGCAGTACTATGCGCGGCGCATGTCTTTTGTTCGACGCCTGCGCACCTTCGTCAGCTCGGGATACATCAACGTGGATGATATTCGTGCCGACGAAGAAAATTCGGGCGACTATCCGGTACTGGAAATGCGCAGCCGCCAGTTGCGTATACTCAGTTACATCTACGATTCGTCCAAAAACGATTTTCTATGGGACATCATCGCCGGTGACTACGACGAGACCTCCGTCGGCCTGGCCAAATTGGCTCTGACGGCCAACCTGTCCATGGAAATGGACGTGGACGAAGCCCAAGGCGCCATCACCGGGCGCATATCGCAGTTGCTGAACATCGAGGTCAAAATACAGCAGCCCATATTCTTGGGCGAAGAAACACAGACGCTCGAGTTCAAGAGCAGCTACATCTGCCCCGAAGACGGACTGCACATCGACATGCCGCGTCAGCGTGACCATATATTGCAACGTATCTGCGGATTTCTCAACAGCGCCCAAGGCGGCAAGTTGTATATCGGTGTCAACCGATACGGGTACGTGGTGGGCAATGACGACTTATATCACCATCTCTTCGGTGGAGACCGCGACAAGTACGAACTACGTGTGCGCAACGATATCCGCATCAATCTCGGCGGAGCCGCCAACGACTGCATATCCACGTTGTGGCTCGACCCGGCCGAATCCGGCGGCAAGAACGTTTTTGTCATCGAGATTCGTCCCAACCAGTTCGGCACCGAGTACGGCGGCAAGTACTGGGTGCGCCAGGGCACTTCCACCTATCCGTACACGCGCAAGGAGTTCCTGGCCATGCAGGCCAACCGCACCCTCGCCGACGCGCAATGATATGCCGACGCGCAATGATATGGCGGTGCTCCACAATATTAAGCGCAAAATTGCGTTTACTAATAGACCGGCCTTCGCTCACGCATGCAGGCCGTCATCCGTATCACCAAAGCAAACACATCACACAATGTCCATGAGACAGAAATACAATTGCGGACGCTGTGCCGCCGTGGCCCTGGCCTTGGCGACGGCTTTCGGCGTCATGGCCGCCGACGATATTAAGAACGACGAATTCAACCCCATCACCACCGGCGTGACCTCGCTGGGTATAGCCCCGGACGCACGCGGCGCATCCATGGGTGACTTGGGTGTCGCTTCGGATCCGGACGTCAATTCGCAGTTTTGGAACCCGTCAAAATATGCTTTTGCCTACTCAAGCGCCGCCGTGAGCCTGAGCTACACGCCGTGGCTGCGCAAATTGGTCAACGATATCTTCCTGGCCAACCTGTCGGCATACTACAAAATCGGCTCGGGCGACAATCAGGCCATCAGTGCCTCGCTGCGCTATTTCTCGCTGGGCGAAGTCAATACAGCCGGGCCTTCCGGGGATGCCGGACAGAGCCTCAACCCCTACGAAATGTCCGTGGATGTCGGCTATTCGCGCAAACTCTCCGAGAAATTCTCCATGGGCGTTGTTTTCCGCTACATCTACAGTGACCTGGGTTTCAGCGACAGCTATGCAGGCGATCAAACTTCGGGTGCCAGTGCTTTCTCGGCCGACATCTCGGGATACTACACCACCTATCCCATCATCGGACGCAGCGAATGTCAATGGTCCTGGGGTTGGAATATCTCGAACATAGGCACCAAGGTGTCTTACGACAATGGCAATTATCCGGCGTTTCTGCCCACCAACCTGCGTCTGGGTACATCGTTCACCTTCCCGCTGGCTGATTATCATAACTTGTCTATCAACCTCGATGCCAATAAGTTGCTTGTGCCGGCCAAGCCGCGCGAAAGCGATTACGATACTCAGACCACCGAGGGACAGCAGGCATATCTTGATGCACTCGAAGACTGGGAGAATATGTCGCCAATCACCGGCATTTTCAAGAGCTTCAGTGATGCCCCGGGTGGATTTAAGGAGGAGTTACGCGAAATCACCTGGTCGCTGGGTGCCGAATACAGCTACAACCAGCAGTTCTTCCTGCGCGCAGGCTATTTCTACGAGAATAAGTTCAAGGGCAACCGCCAGTACTTCGGCATAGGTGCCGGCTTCTCGCTCAACGTCGTGCGTCTGGATGCATCATATATGCTGGCCACGGCGCAGACTTCGCCTCTGGATCAGACACTGCGCTTCACCCTGACTTTCGATATGGACGGGCTGCGCGACCTCTTGGGCAAGCGCAAACGTTGACACCGGCTGTCGCCTTCGGTTTTGATGTCACTTGCATCCGAGGCAGGTGGCGTCATAGGGCGCAACCTGAGCGAAATGCCGCATTCCGCATTCCATATTCCATAAACACTTGAAGATATGCAATATCCACGTATCGGCAACGGCTATGACGTGCACGTCCTCACCGAGGGACGCCGTTTGATTTTATGCGGTGTCACCATTGACCACGACCGCGGCCTGCTGGGGCACAGCGATGCCGATGTGGCCATACACGCCCTGTGCGATGCGCTGCTTGGCGCAATGGCGCTGGGCGACATAGGACGTCATTTCCCGGATACGGACGCGCGATATGCGGGCATAGACTCGCGCCGGCTGCTGCGTCACGTGGTTGCGCTGATACGCGACCACGGATATATGCCTTATAATATGGATATTACCATTATGGCACAAGCGCCTAAGATGGCGCCGCACATCGAGGCCATGCGTGCCAATATGGCCGCCGACCTCGGTATAGATGCCGATATGGTGAGCGTCAAGGCCACTACCACCGAGCGCCTGGGATTTGTAGGCCGCGAAGAGGGCATAGCAGCTCTGGCTACAGCCGTAGTCGTCCCGATTCCATAACAGTCTCTGTCTTATAACAGTCCCTGTCTTATAATCATACGGGGAGGCTGCGTGCACACGCTGTCGCTATATGTCCGCGCACAAGCTGCCGAATCCGCCGAATAGCGGGTCCGGGGCCTCGGCGCCGCCTACATGGTTCGCGCCTGCATCGGCGATATCCCCGGCATCGCATGTCTCCATACCGCTATTCATCGGCGTGTCCTCGTAACTAATCGTAACATGCGGCGCGGCAGGCACTTCGCCGCGCTCCGTGTCATCGCCCGCGCCTGCATTGGCGGCAATATCGTCTGCCGATTTCTCATTTTCAGGCGTGGCGGCACGGCTCAGCGAGGCATCCTCCTTGGTCAATACGGACGCGACACAAACCCCGGCGACACCCACGGCGGCGCTCACACCCATGGCACGGCCGAGCGACATACGCTGCCCGGCATCAGGCAGCAACGCCGCCGACGGAAAATCCTCCTGCGAAACATCCGCAGCCTCCTGATTGCCCGGCGCCTGATTGCCCGACGCCTGATTACCGGGCGCCTGATTGCCCGGTGTCGGCGTTGCATCCGGCGCCGGGACAATCACTTCCGTAGCCCGAGCCATTTCTTCTTCGGTAAGTCCGTTGCCGTCTTCCGAAAGTCCGTTGCCGTCTTCCGAAAGACCATTATCAAAACGGTTGTCTGAATACATGCCCATTGTCTAACGATTAGTATTGGTTGATGAGCGGCCTATGGCCTGTAATGTTTAACGATTAGCGGCCTATGGCCTGTAATAGATGTCAAGGCGTAAGGCGAGGAGGGGGAGAATGAGTGAGAAGATGGTCGCCTTGACGCTTCTGACGACACAAAGTTACGGGCCATCTCCCTTCGCCCCCAAACATTTCTCTCGATATTGTATGAAATATATCGTTTAATCCACAAAACCGATTTCCGACCCCTACCTCATACCGATGCTACGACATCCCGGACACAGCCCTTCCCTAATTTTCTTAATATCGCATTTGCCCTTGGACTCTTCGGAATTCGATGGGATTGGCTAAAAACTTTGAAATTACACTTACAATTTTGCATTTATTCAAATATATTCACTACCTTTGTGCATCAAGCCATTCGCTCTCGTCTTGCAAAAGACAAGTAATCGAGGGCTTGTAACTGACATTTTGAAAAGCGTTTACTTAACGCTCTTTCTTGACGCCTTGAAATCTGGTAAATTTCTATCACTGTCAAGACTGAAGCAACAGGTATGACGCCTTATGGGTATGTATATGCCATGCAAGGTTGACGCACTCGCGTTCTGTGCCTTGTGGTATACCATATCGGCGTGAGGTTCTACGATGTTGCTCGTTCGACAGTGATGGGCTTACCAGAGCCTCAAGGCGTGGAGCGAGCAACGGTACAAGCCCTCACGCTTTTTTTATTTACCTAAAAACCATATAGCATAGCGAAATAGGAGGGCTTTTCGACAATGCCTGTTTTTTGCTATGAGAAAAACAAGATTACTGCTGCTATGGGCCTTCCTGCTCGGGGCCATACAGCTAAACGCGCAGTACACCTTCACTGTAACAATGCACGGCAGAGGTTCAAAGGAATGCGCTGACGCAGCGGCTATGGCCAATTCAATAATGGAAAAATACAACAGCGCGGCTTTCCCGACTAAGGCTCAATGTGAACAAGCACGTTCGATGCTATCTTCAATTCGCGTAGGTACCGGATGGTGTACGGTCTCTTTCACGACCTCACCTTGCACTGGAACGGAGATAAGCAGCTTTGGCAGCAATAGTACATCCAAAATTTCCGGGATGCCGTCTCAGAATGCCGGGGTTGCGATACGCAACGAGATGCAGGACTACGCCTACCAGCAATCTATCCAAAACGGCATTAACGCCGCAAACAGCGTCATCGTTCCCGGTACTCAGGACTATAACGCAAGCGTCAATAAAATCATTGCCAACGATATATCGTCCGGCAACAACGCCCAAGTCGTGTTGAAGCGCATGATTCCCAACCTCAACGACCGTATCTCCGAAACCGCAAGGCTGTTGCTGAATCTCTACGAACAAGGAAAACACTCTACAGAACTCTTTTCTCGAATGTTAAGCGACCAATTCAAAACGCTTACCGGTTTCGATATATATGAGATAAATAACAAGATAAAGCCAACGCCGGAGGAGCTGGAGATACTCAATAGTTATAACGAATACGTGGATATGGTCTGCAAATCAGCACAAGACAAATTATCCGCTGAGGAAGAGCGAGTCCCGGAACTTGAAATGGCGGCATACTCCCTCATAGCATATAAAGACGAGGGCTCAGACCTAGTGTCTGATTACTTTAAGCCAAATCCACTGCGTGATATGAGCGTAATCCGTAATCCGCAAGAGCGCAATGGAGCCGAGAAGATAGTCAACTTCATAACTGATAACGAGGGTAAAAGCGGTTTTAACTCTGAGATATACTACGATAAAACCCAGGATAAATATGTTATCGCTATACGGGGTACAGAATTAGGATTATCGGTAGAAACAATTAAAGACGTGGGCGTTGACTTAGCCTTTGCGTTGCTTGCAAAAAGCCCACAGCACGACATAGCATACAACCTAGCTCAAATTATCAAAGAATCCGGTATTCCGTTAGACAAAATCAAGATAACCGGACACTCTCTTGGCGGAGGGTTGGCGTCTATAGTCGGCATGATTACCGGCTGCGAGACTTATATATATAATCCGGCACACGTATCCCTCGAAGCAGCAAAGAACTATAAGCTCGACCTATCACGACAAGATAATATACACACTTACACGGCGCCCAAAGAAGCTGTCACCACCTTAGAAGCCATTGCAAATGCATATAATAGTGGCAGACTGAAGAATATCGTCGGCAAGCCCATCAATGCAACTGATGCAGCAGTAAAAGCCATATCACTTGGCCTTCCGAAAGACCAATTGGCATCTGTTGTCGTTATAGCAGGCAGTTCAAATACCGCCTATCTAAACCTTGGCAGCCAAGAAAAGGTTGAAGGCGCTGATATACATAGAATAGGTTCAATGTACTCGGCGATCGCATCCAAGGATTCATCTAAAAAATGGATGGAAAATCGGGACGCCTACAAGTTTGTGTCGAATATTCGTTCATCCGGAGAATTGTCTTTTAAAGTATCTTCCCTGAACTTGATAAAAGTGCCCTCTGAATTACAAGGTTTAAAAATTTCATATCGATCCAAAAAATGAAAAGGACAATCATATCAGCCATATTGATGGCTGTCTGCTACTTAGGCGCATTCAGCCAAGATGACCTCCGTTTGTATGGTGACGGTATCTACAATAATAACGACATGGAAGTGCGAATTGGCAGCGCTCGGCAAAACGTCATCAGCGGCAATATTAACCAAGCCATAGCCGATTACAGCGATGCCATAATGTATCAGCGTATAAATCGTTCGCAAGGCTATCAAGTCAATTCGATACTCGTCTGCGAATACGCATACGCCCTCGCTTTGGGGCATCTCCAAGAAAAAGCGCTTCAGAAAATCGACCTTGCGTTGTCTCTCGCCTGGAATGACAATCGCTCGCAAGCCTATTATATAGCCCAGGTACTCTCGGTAATAGGCTATCCGAACCTTGCAAAAGGGTTTATGCACAAAGAGTGGAAAGAACCGACTTGGCTCAAATCTTTTGCTTCCACAATCAACGACAGGCACGGGATGCCAAGCACAATCTCGCTAAGCAGCCCGGCTGAGACCATGAAGCTCATCACCGAGCGTCTAAACGAGAATCGAATCATCGAAGCCCTTGTGTATGCATACGAATATACACAGGCGTACCCCGAAAGACAGGCCGGACATCTCATACTTTCCTCCATTTGGGAAAAACTGAGATGCTACACCAACGCTTATGATGCTTTTATACAGGCTAAGAACTTAGGTGACAATATGACCGATGAGACATTCGGCAAAAAAGAAGCAACTCTTAAGAAAAAATCGAATAAGAAAGGCAACGATTATGTGAACGCCATCATGAGCAGCCTCATATACGGCGGCATCGGTTACAACAACTCCGGGACAACAATATCAGGCCGTTACGGCATATATAGCGGACCCGTAAGCTTTTCGGCAGACCTTAATATCACCATTCCCAAAGAGGGAGACGTGTCAACGTACTTCGGTGCAAGTATGAATTACAGATGGCGGACATTATTCTTCGGAATTGGTCTGGGATTGATGAATGACCAATTCTCAATGACTCCTACTGTCGGACTATCGTTTATTAATAAAGCACGGACGTCCTCATTCGATATCAGTATCACATACATACGACCTTTCTCCAGCGGAGCAAACGCATCAATGGGAATATCGGTTGGTAAAACGTTCTACTTCTAACATTCAAAACCCCGAATATGAAACATTTATTGATAATTCTGATTTTGCTGGTGCCGGCAATGGCAGCGCAAGCGCAGGACGAGACGACAACCACGTATTCCGCGCCCGACATAGAATCCTACTTTTCTTCAGCCGAAATGGTTGATGATTGCTTGATATTGTACTCTCTTCCGGCGTTTGAAGCTCTTGATCAAATGAAGCAGCTCAATATGATAAGACCTATCGCTGACCAAACACAAGCCGCTCGTGTCCTTGTCCATTCAAAAGACGCTGAAACCTGTTGGTTGAAAATGAATGATGCCTGGATTCCTTCGTCATGGTCACTATCGACATTGCCTATTGACAAATATGCGTATGTCGAAGTGCAGCGTCATGGCACAGATAAATGGTACTTCTCTTTTGGCGGAGATTTCAATGCCGATAGCCATTTCTCGTCCATAACTGTAGGAGCGAACGGTCGCATCGGTACTTTTCTGTACAAACGAGTGGTCGATTTATCTCTCGGTACCACTATAGGTTATTCATATCTTGAAAGTGCGGGCGAAGTCTCAGACGACTCCGAAGAATCAACGTCTGTAAACGACTTCAACTTCAGCATAGACCTCACCTCAAGGTTTTACTTTACTCGTCTGTTCTCCTCAAGACGATTGTCTCCGTTTGTGGGAGTAGGCGTCGGCTACATCATCTCGCCGGATTCGTCCTTCGAGCCGCAGTTTTCCGTAGGTGCCAACTGGTATCTAAGTAAGGGCTCTATCGATTTTGCCGTTAAATATGGCAAAACGAGCCATTGGGGCGTAAATATCGGATACACAATTCCTTTCTGATGTTACGTATTTTTATATTTGTTGCATTGGTGGCAGGCTTTTTTACCCGGCCTGCCGCCGATGCGGCAATCAAATTACCAAACGTACCCGACAGCCTGACGAGCGCACAACAGCGAGCCGAATACTTATTGCATCATTTTAGGGACAATATCCCGAATGATTCAGCACTGTTTATTGACCCGGAAATGATGCAAGTTTTTGTCCATACTGCGTCCTATTGTCGAGATTCGGTGGCTAAGATTGAATATCGGAGGTTGCTACATTTATCTTTCAGTAATCCGGATTACTACTCTTCCTTGATGTATCATCTTGACTATATCATGGGTGACCCTGCATCAGAGTATCGAAATGACCTACTTATGGAAACATTACTTGAGGACGTCATTGAAAGCACTTTGCCGGACGACTACAAGATTTGGCCAGGAGCCAAATTACAGGAAGTCAAACGAAATCGAATCGGTTCAAAATGCGCAGACATCGAAATAACAACCACATCCGGAGATAAAATCGACTTGTATGGCTACGCCGACAAACGACTGCTACTCGTCTTTGCCTCCTCGACTTGCCCTGATTGTCACAGGTTGCTCAAATCCTTACCCGAAGACAAGCCTTTCAATGATTTTATACGCAGCTCTAAGCTACAGGTCGTTACAATATATATAGACGGCAAAATGCCACAAGATTTATCTTTTCCCTCAGATTGGATTGTTGGCGTCGACACAAAGCGGCGCATTCTTGATGCCGGAGCGTATAGCGCCCACCACTTGCCTTCTTTCTATATTATAGATAGTGGAGGTGTTGTTGAGGCAAAGGAATTGACCCTAAAACAATTATTCGCAAAATACGTAAATCCATAAATTCACTCCATACAAACGTATAGCCTTGAACTGCTTGGACAGAGTTATCGAAATATTATGTGATGTTGTTGTTATTTATTCCTTCGACGTTCCACATTATCATGGCATTCGACATTCGACATTCCACATTATCGGGGTTTTATCTCTGTGGCAGGACGAAGCCTTTCCACTGGTCGTTGACGTTGAGGGCGGCGCGGGTGGTGCGTGCCGTATCGCTGCGGCGCAGGGTGCAAGCGTCCATCAAATCTTGGCGACGCGCCCAGTTGCGTACCGCTGCCTGCCAGTCGCGCATGGGGGACTTGCCGACGTGCCAGCCGTTGGAGCTGTAATAATCGGTAAATGCTTCGGCATCAAAGCCTTCCAAACCCTTGACTACGGCGTATTGGCGCACCTGTTCGACATCCGGAGCTACGAAAGCGCTGCGACGACCATCGGATGTGCTTACTGCCGATATTCTTGCAGCCGGTTTGCTTGCCGCGGGTGTACTTGCAGCCGATTTGCTTGCCGCGGGTGTACTTGCAGCCAATATGCTTGCCGCGGCGCCGGCCCCCTTTTTTCCCACAGTATTTGTACCGGGCGTAGCTGCGTTTCGGCGCAAGACGCAACCGTCTGTCGCGAATGACTTGCATTCCGAACATGGTACTTCACAAAACGACTGCTCGGCCTGTGGCGCGAGCGCGGGCTGAGCCTTGGCGAAGCCACTATTCTCTCTTATATTTTCTTTATTTATTTCTTTCTTTATTTCTTTAGTTGTTGTTAGCGGCTTGTTGCAGGTCTGTTGAGAGTGTGTTGAGGGGTTGTTGACGGGTTGTTGTTCCGAGGTGTTGGAGCACGTCCCGCCGTCTTGGTAACGCGCATAGTTATTGACAGTTATGAGCGTGTAGCAGGGTGTTGTTTCTACTCTGATTTCGCCCGTGGATTTGAGATGTGCCAGGCATGTGCGGACGTTCTGCACGGACAGTGTCGTCTCGGCGGCCAGCGCGGCCAGCGACGTGACCATAGAGCCGCGTGGGATGATGATGCCTTTCCAGCGGCGTTCGCGGTAATTGACTCTCAGCAGCAGGTGCAGGAACAGGCGCACGGTATTGGTGTCGCTGTACCATTCCCATTCGGTGAAGCAGCGGAACAGCTTTAGCCATCCGCATCCGGGGATGCAGGCGTTGGCGCCCGTGTCTTGCAGCGCGTGCCGTGTCCGGTCTTGCGGTGTCAGTACTTGCTCGGTCAGTACTTGCGGTGTGCCTTGTACGAGTTGTGTGTTTTGCATGTCTTGTTTTGTGTTCATGGTTGTGTGTGTTTGAGCGGATAAAATTGGTGATTAATAAATCGCGCAGCTATGCTTCTGCCACGATATTTGTATACTGCAAAGATAGCAACTATTTTTGAAACCACCAAATTTGTCGCGCACAATTTTTATAAAAAAAACAAAGCGACCACACTTCCCTTCAACGGGATGCGTGGTCGCTTAATTACGCTCGTCACACGAGGCGGCCGAGCGGTGGTGTCATTGCTTATTATTCGGCTTTGCCTGCGCTACCGAGCACATTCTCGATTTTGTGCTTGTAGAGGCGCTCCATTTCGTCGCGAGCCGGGCCGAGGTATTTACGCGGGTCGAATTCGGCGGGTTTTTCGGTGAAGACCTTGCGCACGGCGGCGGTCATAGCCAGGCGGCTGTCGGAGTCGATATTAATCTTGCATACGGCGCTCTTGGCGGCCTTGCGGAGCTGCTCTTCGGGGATACCGATGGCATCGGGGAGCTTGCCGCCGTACTGATTGATGATGTCCACGTATTCCTGGGGCACTGAGGACGAGCCGTGCAGCACGATGGGAAATCCGGGGAGCTCTTTCATGACAGCGTCGAGCACGTCGAAGGCCAATGGCGGGGGCACGAGGCGGCCGTTGGCGTCACGGGTGCACTGTGCGGGCGTAAATTTGTAAGCGCCGTGGCTTGTGCCGATGGATATAGCCAGCGAATCGCAGCCGGTGCGTGTGGCGAAGTCTACCACTTCGGCGGGATCGGTATAGGTGTGGTGGTCGGACGAAACCTCGTCTTCGACGCCGGCGAGCACGCCGAGTTCGCCTTCGACAGTGACGTCATATTGGTGGGCGTAGTCGGCCACTTTCTTGGTGAGGGCGACATTCTCCTCATAGGGCAGGTGCGAGCCGTCAATCATCACGGACGAGAAACCGCTCTCGATACAGCTCTTGCAAAGCTCAAAAGAGTCACCGTGGTCCAGATGGAGCACAATCTGAGGATGCTCCCAGCCCAGTTCCTTGGCGTAAGCGACAGCGCCCTGTGCCATATAGCGCAGCAGGGTGGCGTTGGCGTAAGCGCGAGCGCCCTTGCTCACCTGCAGAATCACCGGAGACTTCTCTTCGGCAGCGGCCTTGATGATGGCCTGCAGCTGTTCCATGTTGTTGAAGTTAAAGGCGGGGATGGCGTAACCGCCTTTGATGGCTTTGGCAAACATCTCACGGGTGTTGACCAAACCGAGTTCTTTGTAGCTAACCATTGTTGTGGAAATTATATATATTATATGTGTATTGTCCTATTGTACCTTACGGGGCGCGGCGTGGCAGCCGAAAGACCCCTTTCCGGGATGCAAAGTTACGTCTTTTTTCAGAAATCCTCAAATCTTCTGTGGATTCTGTCTTTCAGGCAGCAAAATGTATGCCATAATAATATCGAATTGGGCTATCGCGCGCTGAGTTCTCGTATACCTCGGAGTTTTAGGACACGGATGAATGTATGCGCAACCCAATTCGACATTCCGCATTCGACATTCCACATTATTTTGTATCTTTGCACCCAAATACACTTGATAGTGACATGACCGATAGAGAGACAACAGCGACAGACGCCGCGCAGAGCGCCACAGACGGGCCGATACAACTGGACCTGCACGCCATAGTGCGTGCCCGCCTCGGACGCAAAGCTCGCTGGGTGCCGCGGTGTCTGGTGTCGCGACTGGCTCGTCTGATACGCCAAGACGAGCTCAATACCCTGCTGCGCGACAACTACCCGCGGCGCGGAGCCGACTTCTGCCGCGGCGTGCTCTCCGATTTGGACGTCACCGTGGACATCGCCGAAGGTTCGCAGATGCCCGACCCCACGCAACGACGCGTCATCATCGTCTCCAACCACCCCCTGGGCGGCCTCGACGGAATGGCACTCATAGACATCTTCACGCGACACTACGGCGGACAAGTACACTTCATCGTCAACGACCTGCTGATGTCCATCGAACCCCTCACCGACGTATTTGTACCCGTCAACACCCACGCCGCCCAAAGCCGCAGCACCATAACATCCATCGAGGACGTACTGGCCGGCGACGACCCCGTACTCATATTCCCCGCCGGGCTGTGCTCGCGACTGAGCCCCGACGGCAAAACGATTACCGACCTGCCATGGCGCAAGAGCTTCGTCACCATGGCACGACAACACCGACGCGACATCGTCCCGGTGTACTTCTCGGGGGCAAACGCGCCCTCATTCTACCGCACGGCACGACGACGCCAACGACTGGGGCTACGCTTCAATTTCGAGATGGTACTGCTGCCGCGCGAAGTCTTCCGCGCCCGCGGACACCACTTCGAGATCTCGTGCGCTCCCGCCGTACCATGGACAAGCCTGCAAGGACAGACACCTCGACAGGCCGCCGACGACATCCGAAACACCGTATACAGCTTGGCACAACAATGCACACCACTCCCCGGACAATGAACAAGAAAATCATAGACCCTGTGGACACCGCCCTGATAGAGGCCGAATTGACTCCCCAACGCTTCCTGCGCAAGACAAACAAGGCAGACAACGACATCTACGTCATAGACGCCCACACCTGCCCCAACACCATGCGCGAAATAGGACGACTGCGCGAAATCGCCTTCCGCACCGCCGGCGGCGGCACCGGAAAAGACTGCGACATCGACCAATACGACACCATGGAGCCGCCATGCCGACAGCTCATAGTCTGGGAGCCGGAAAGCCGACTGATACTCGGCGGATACCGCTTTATCATCGGCGAGAACATACGCATGACCGACGACGGACGGCCGCGCATCGCCACAAGCCACATGTTCGACTTCAGCGAAACATTCATACGCGACTACCTGCCCAAAACCATCGAACTGGGACGCTCGTTTGTACGCCTCGAATACCAATCCTCGCGCGCCGGAGCCAAGGCCCTCTACGCCCTCGACAACCTCTGGGACGGACTGGGAGCACTCACCGTAGTATATCCGCAGATACGATACCTCTTCGGCAAAGTCACCATGTACCCCAACTACTCCTGCGAGTGCCGCAACATGATACTATACTTCATGAACAAGCACTTCCCCGACCCCGACCGACTGGTGCGTCCGCGCAACCCACTGGACCTCCACATCGACACCGAGGCCATGCAACAGCTGTTCAACGGCGCCGACTTCAAAGCGGACTACCGCATACTCAACACCGAGATACGACGCCTGGGATACAACATCCCGCCCCTGGTCAACGCCTACATGTCGCTCTCGCCCACAATGCGAATGTTCGGCACAGCCGTCAACGACGAATTCGGCGATGTCGAAGAATCAGGCATATTCTTCGCCATCAGCGAGATATTCGAAGAAAAGAAAGCCCGTCACATCGCCACATTCCACCGATGAGACACCCACTGCCCTCATCGCTCTCATCACTCCCATCGCTCCCAGCGCTCCCACTATTCCCATAGTTCCCACTGCGCAGCCCAATTCCACATTCCAAACTCCACATCATTCCACATTACCCTAAATGATAAACACCGCAATCATAGGCAGCGCCGAATACTCCACCGGCGAACTCATACGACTGCTGCTCAACCATCCGGACGTCCAACTCCAATGGATATACTCCTCGGACAACGCCGGACACCCAGTCACCGACATCCACCACGGACTCATCGGCGAGACAGACCTGCGATTCACATCCACCGTGGACTACACGGACATAGACTGCATCTTCTGCTGCACCCCGCACGGAACCGCACGCCGATTTCTGGCCGAACACCCCGTGCCCGAAGACACACGCATCATCGACCTCAGCGACGACCACCGCATCGAAGACGGAACACACGACTTCGTCTACGGACTGCCCGAGCTCAACCGCAAACGCATAGTCCGCGGCGCACGACACGTCGCCAACCCCGGGAGCTTTGCCTCAGCCATACTGCCGGCCCTCCTGCCGCTGGCCAAGAACCTGCTGATAAACAGTACGGTACACGCTACCGCCATCATCGGAAGCACCGACGAAATCAAACCGGGCCCCACCGCCAACTACTCGTGGCGCAACGACAATGTATCCATATACAAACCCTTCCAGCACCCCCACCTGACCGAAATACGCCGGACACTCTCACAACTACAATCCAGCTTCAACGCCCCCATAGAATTCATCCCCATGCGCGGATGCTTCTCGCGCGGAATACTGGCCGCACTATATCTGGACTGCAAAATATCGCTCGAACACCTGCGCGAACTTTACGAAGACTACTACAGCGACCACAACTTCACCTTCGTCACCGATAAAACGCCCGACCTCAAAGACGTCGTCAACACCAACAAGTGCATACTCCACCTCGACCGAATAGGCGACCGACTACTCATAACCTCCGTCATAGACAACCTCCTCAAAGGAGCTTCCGGCACAGCCGTCCATAACCTCAACCTCCTCTTCGGTCTCCACGAACGCGTAGGCCTCAACCTCAAGCCCTCCGCATTCTGAAGCCAAACCTCATAAAAAACATAAGAATTATGGGAACTATGGGAAAATGAGAGCAATGGGAACAATAAGAAAAATGAGAGCAATGCATCACTCCCGGCATTTCCACCGCCATCGCTCCCATAACTCCTATTCACTCCCGGCATTCCCACCGCCATCGCTCCCATAACACCTATTCACTCCCGGCATTTCCACCGCCATCGCTCCCACTATTCCCACTATTCCCATTATGGCCAAAGAAAATAAGCCGCGGATGCACTACATGGACCTTCTCAAAGGCATCGCCATATTCATGGTGGTGATGGGACACGTCCTGACCATCTGCATACGCGACATCGACGCCGCCACCATCTTCAAAATCATCGGCGAAGTACACATGCCCATCTTCTTCTTCATCAGCGGATGGTTCACCTACAAAGCCACAGCCGACGGCCGCATACGTCGTCCCGACCTGCGCCGCCGCACCATGCAACTCATTGTCCCCATGGTCATAGTCTCCACGCTCTGGGTGCTACAATTCCCCTACAGCGGACTGCGCTCACCCATGGCACCCGGCTTTGAAGGACTATGGACAAGCGAATACAAAAACGGATACTGGTTCACCCCCGTACTCTTCGTCATCATGGCCCTTTACGCCCTGCTCGCCCCCGTGATACTGCGGCGGAGACGCCCCGCACTCGCCATCACCGCCTCCATCGCCATCAGCCTCGTCCTATACGCTGTTATAGCGCACTTTGTACCTATCAAATACATCGGCATCACCTCCGCCCTGCTCATCTTCCAATTCCTCCCCATATTCATGGCCGGAGCCATCGCCCGACAACACCAAGACGACTTCATGCGCCTTATAGCCAACCCACGAGCCGTCACCCTCGCCATACTCGCCGGCATCCCCCTATTCTTCATCGCCGTATGGCCCTGGCGCATCCCCGCCCTCGAAAACATACCCTTCATCGTCCCCACGGCCAAAATGCTCTTCCAATTGGCCCTCGCCATCGTAGCCATGAACATCGCCGTACCATGGTCCGAAACCGCCTACGCCCCCGGACGCACACGCCCCGGACGCTTAGCCGTAATATGGGAATACCTCGGGCGTAAATCCCTGGCCATATACCTGTTACACTACTTCTTCCTATTCCCCCTGACCTTCCTGCAACAGCCGGCACGCGACATGGCCCTCTCCATAGTGCCCCTGGCAGTCATCGCCGCCGCCATCGCAGCCTGCATCATCGCCGTCACCCTCGCCGCCGAGTACCTGCTCAGCCGCAGCCCTCTGACAGCCCGCCTCATCTGCGGCAACTACAACACCATCAGCCCAAAGCAACAACAGCAACAGCAGCAGCAAAAACAATAAGAACAAGGTTGGTGGAAATAATGAGAGCAATGGGAACAATAAGAATAATGAGAGCAATGCATCACTCCCATAATTCCCATCACTCCCATAATTCCCATCACTCCCATAATTCCCATAATGCCCTTATCACCCACTGCGCAGCCCAATTCCACATTATCTTAGCAGTCCGTTGAGATCCATCGAAAAGAACTCCTCGGCGCCGATGCCACCATCTCCAACCACAAAAGCCGCCTGCGGATTAAAACATCTACGGAATTTATCCAGGCCGGTCGTACACTTTTCGGCATTACTCTTGACCTCAATAGCCACAACAGCCTCATTCTTGCGCAGCACAAAATCCACCTCATCATTTTTCTCGCGCCAATAAAACACCTCGAAACGCCCCGCAAAAGCCTGACAAATCAGATAAGCTCCCACCCCCGACTCAAAGATATGTCCCCAGGCCTTGCGGTCGGCGATAGCCTGCTCGAAAGACAGAGGACTATACAAAGTCTTCAGCGCGTTGTTATACACCTGCAATTTCGGGATACTTGCCCTACGCCTTGCCATATCGACACCGAACTTCTGAAGACCGCACAGCAAACCGCTCTCGTTCAGCAGATTAATATACCCGGCCAAAGTCGCCGCATTGCCGGCATCCTGCAACATCCCAAGCATCTTGTTCAGTGACAATAAATTACCCGAATATGCAGCGCCAAGCTCGAAAGTCTGGCGCAACAATGCCGGCTTGCTTATCGGAGTATCCATTAAGATATCCTTATTAATGGTGGCATCGATAATAGAAGATTGGATATACTGCCTGAAGCGGTCGAGATCGTCATACAAAAAAGCAGCACCCGGGTAGCCACCGTAATATATATATTGGTCAAGCGTCACCCCAAAACACTCATTCATCTCCCGAAAACTCCAATGACTCATACGAATCTCCTCGAAACGCCCCGCCAAAGACTCCGAAAGCCCCCTTTCCAACAATACTCGACTGCTACCCAACAGAAGCACCCTTATATCGCGGTCGTAGAAAGTGTCATCATCCCACTCCTTCTTGACCACCTCGCTCCAATTAGCGATTTTCTGTATCTCGTCAATGACCAAAACAACACTTTTCCATCCGTTACTGCTCATGAGCGAACGCACAGCAGCCCAGCAATTCGATATCCAGCCGCCGTTAGTCGCCGGAACATTATCCGCCGAATAAAACATATACGGAGCATCCAAATCCTTCAATACCTGCTTCACGACAGTGGATTTCCCGACTTGGCGAGGACCCATTACAACCTGAACAAAGCGTCGCGGCTCCTTCAGACGCCTTGTAATTACTTGATATTCCGCTCTTTTATACATACTACAGAATTTTATGCAGTGCAACATAGAATTTTATGCAGTGCACTGCGTAATTTTACGCACAGCAAAGATAATAAATAATTCCGAAATCACGGCAACCCCACCCACACATTAAAAATCCCCGGAATTCCACATTACCAAAGGCACAGCCCTATCCCATATTCCTTATTACCGAAGACACACTCCTTATTACCGAAGACACACTCCACATTACCGAAGACACATTCCTCATTACCGAAGACACACTCCTCATTACCGAAGACACACTCCACATTATTCTTGTTTTGGCCGTTAGGCGAAAAAAGCGTAAATTTGTGGTCGTCGTCATAGGCGACATCACACCGATGTATACACACCCGATATGAACATCACAATAGTAGGCACAGGATACGTAGGACTTGTATCCGGAGCATGTTTCGCCGAAATAGGCGTCAATGTCACCTGCATCGACATCGACGCCGCCAAAATCGAGAGACTGAGACAAGGCCAAATACCCATCTACGAACCCGGGCTGGACGACCTGGTAAGCCGCAACGTAGCCGGCGGACGCCTGCACTTCGGCACAAACCTGTGCGAAGTCCTCGACGACAGCGACATAGTATTCTGCGCCGTAGGCACGCCCCCGGACGAAGACGGCTCGGCCGACCTAAGCTACGTCCTCGAAGTAGCACGCACCTTCGGCCGACACATCAAACACTACACCCTCCTGGTCACCAAAAGCACCGTCCCCGTAGGCACATCACAACTGGTCAAGCAAACCATACAAGCCGAATTAGACGCTCGAGGCTGCGACATCCCCTTCGAAGTCGCATCCAACCCCGAATTTCTCAAAGAAGGAGCCGCAATCAAAGACTTCATGTCTCCCGACCGCGTAGTCATAGGCATCGAAAGCGACCGCGCCAGGCGCGTCATGGAACGACTATACAGACCATTCCTGCTCAACAACTTCCGCGTCATATTCATGGACATAGCCTCCGCCGAAATGACCAAATACGCCGCCAACGCCATGCTCGCCACCCGTATATCATTCATCAACGACATAGCCAACCTCTGCGACCTCACCGGCGCAGACGTCAATATGGTACGCAAAGGCATAGGCAGCGACGCACGCATAGGCAGCAAATTCCTATACCCCGGCTGCGGATACGGCGGATCATGCTTCCCCAAAGACGTCAAAGCACTCATGCACATAGGCGCCAAACACGGATACACCATGCGCGTCATCGAAGCCGTAGACGCCGTCAACGAAGCACAAAAACTGCGCCCCGTCGAAATACTACGCCGACGCCTGGGCAGCCTCTCCGGACGACGCATAGCCCTCTGGGGCCTCGCCTTCAAACCCGAAACAGACGACATGCGATGCGCACCCGCTCTCGTCGCCATAGACGCCCTGCGCCAAGACGGCGCCACCATACGAGTATACGACCCCGTAGCCATGAGCGAATGCCGACGACGCATGGGCGACACCGTAGAATACGCCTCCGACATGTACGACGCATGCGCCGACGCCGACGCACTGGTACTGCTCACCGAATGGAAACAATTCAGACTACCATCCTGGAAAATCGTCGCACGCGCAATGCGCGGCAACCTCGTAGTCGACGGACGCAACATCTACCAAGGCACCGACCTCGCCGAAGAAGGCCTCGAATACCACGGCCTGGGCATACCTCCCACCGCCGCACGCCATCATTAGAAAATTTTCCACATTCAACATTCAACACCCCACATTACTATGTCCCGCATTCTCCTGTCACTCGCCCATATGGGTGGCGGCGAAAAAAAATACGTAGATCACGCCTTCGAGACCAACTGGATAGTCCCCTTAGGCCCCAACGTCAACCTCTTTGAAGACATGCTCGCCGACTTCCTCGGCATCGAGCGCGGACGCGTCGTCGCCCTCAGCGCCGGCACCGCAGCCATACACCTGGGTCTCGTCATGCTCGGCGTAAGCCCCGGCGACGAAGTCATCTGCCAATCCTTCACATTCTCGGCCAGTGCCAACCCCGTGCGATACTGCGGCGCCAACCCCGTATTCGTCGACAGCGACCCCGAAACATGGGACCTCGACCCCGAAATCCTCGAGCAAGCCATCATCGACCGCCACGCAATCACCGGCAAATACCCCAAAGCCATCATCCCCGTATACCTATACGGAATGCCCGCACACATCGACCGAATACTCGCCATAGCCGCAAAATACAACATCCCCGTACTGGAAGACGCCGCCGAAGGCCTCGGCAGCGAATACCGCGGCCAAAAATGCGGAACCTTCGGAACATACGGCGCACTATCATTCAACGGCAACAAAATCATCACCACCAGCGGCGGCGGAGCTCTCATATGCCCCGACAAACAAGCCGCCGAACGCGTCAAATTCTACGCCACACAAGCACGCGAAAACCGCCCATACTACTACCACAAAGTCATCGGATACAACTACCGACTCTCTAACGTCAGCGCCGGCATAGGCTGCGGACAAATGGAAGTCCTGCCTCAACACCTCCAAAGACGCCGAGACATCGACGCCCTATACGTCCGACTGCTCGCCGACATCGACGGCATCACCGTACACACCAACCCCTCCGAAGACTTCAACAGCAACTACTGGCTCACCACCATACTGCTCGACCCCGACATCATCACCGTCACCCCCGACCAACTCCGTCAAGCACTCGACGCCGCCGACATCGAAAGCCGACTGCTATGGCGACCCATGCACACCCAGCCCGTATACCAAGACGCGCCATACTACGGCGGCACAATATGCACCGACACCTTCGATCGCGGACTATGCCTCCCCAGCGGCTCATCCCTCACCGACGACGACATCCACCGCGTATGCCAAACAATACGCCAAACAATACGGCACTGAACACTCCCCCCCCCGTAAAAAACCACGCCGTCACAGACACCGACAGACACTAACACCCAAGCATATACACACCATGCCCACAGCCCTCATCACAGGCATCACAGGACAAGACGGCTCGTACCTGGCCGAATTCCTCCTCGACAAAGGATACGAAGTACACGGCATCATACGCCGCAGCTCATCCTTCAACACCGCTCGCATCGAACACCTATACCTCGACGAATGGGTACGCGACATGCACCGCCGACGACTACTCACACTCCACTACGGCGACATGACCGACTCATCATCACTCATACGCATCATCGGCGAAGTACGACCCGACGAAATATACAACCTCGCCGCACAAAGCCACGTCAAAGTATCATTCGACGTACCCGAATACACCGCCGACGTCGACGCCACAGGCACACTCAGACTGCTCGAAGCAATACGCATACTCGGCCTCGAAAAACAATGCCGCGTATACCAAGCCTCCACCAGCGAACTCTTCGGCAAAGTACGCCAAGTACCCCAAAACGAAGACACACCATTCTATCCGCGCTCACCCTACGCCGTAGCCAAAATGTACTCCTTCTGGATTATGAAAAACTACCGCGAAAGCTACGGAATGTATACCGCCAACGGCATACTCTTCAACCACGAAAGCCCACGCCGAGGCGAAAACTTCGTCACACGCAAAATCACACTCGCCGCCGCACGCATAGCACACAAACGCCAAGACAAACTCTACCTGGGCAACCTCGACGCACTACGCGACTGGGGCTACGCCGCCGACTACGTCGAATGTATGTGGCTTATACTACAACAGCCCCAACCCGACGACTTCGTCATCGCCACCGGCGAATACCACACCGTGCGCGACTTCACCACTCGCGCCTTCGCCCGCGCAGGCATCAACCTGCGATGGGAAGGCTCCGGCCTCGACGAAAAAGGCATAGACACCGACACCGGACGCACACTCGTCGAAGTCGACCCACGCTTCTTCCGCCCCGCCGAAGTCGAACAACTCCTCGGAGACCCATCCAAGGCACGCACAACACTCGGCTGGAACCCACGCAAAACATCCTTTCAAGCCCTCGTAGACATGATGGTAGACGCCGACATGCAACTCGCCCGAGAAGGCAAAATCTAAACAATCCCACAATAGCTATAACAGCTATAACAGCCATAACAGCTATACCGGCCCCCCCCAAAAAAAACCAAGACAATGCAAGATAACGACAACACCGCCAAGCCACTACTCGACCCAACGGCCAAGATATACGTCGCCGGACACCGCGGCCTCGTAGGCTCGGCAATATGGCACAACCTCATACAGCGCGGATACACCAACCTCGTAGGCCGTACCCACAGCCAACTCGACCTGCTCGACCCCATCGCAGTACGCACATTCTTCGACCAAGAACAACCCGACGCCGTAGTCCTCGCCGCCGCACACGTCGGCGGAATACTCGCCAACAGCACCTACCCCGCCGACTTCATATACCAAAACCTCCAAATACAACAAAACGTCATCGGCGAAGCATGGCGCCACGGCGTCCGACGCCTCGTATTCCTCGGCTCGACATGCATATACCCACGCGAAGCACCCCAGCCCATGGACGAAGACGCACTGCTCACATCTCCACTCGAATTCACCAACGAACCTTACGCCATAGCCAAAATAGCCGGACTCAAACTCTGCGAAAGCCTCAACCGACAATACGGCACAGACTACGTCGCAGTCATGCCCACCAACCTCTACGGCCCCGGCGACAACTTCCACCTCGACAACGGACACGTCCTGCCCGTGATGATGCGCAAAATGCACCTGGCCCGGATGCTCCGACAAGGCGACTACGCCGCACTGCGACACGACCTTACACGACTGCCAGTCAAAGAATTCGACCCGGCACTCTCTGACGCCGAAATAGACAACATACTACACCGATACGGCATATACGCCGACCGCCTCGAACTATGGGGCACAGGCACCCCACTACGCGAATTCCTCTGGAGCCGAGACATGGCCGACGCAACCGTATACGTCATGCTACACGTATCATACAAAGACCTCGCCGCCGAACGCCGCGCCGCAGACAAACCACTGCGAAACATGCACATCAACGTCGGAACAGGCATCGAAGTATCCATAGCCCGACTCGCCGAAAAAATACGCCGACGCGTAGGCTTCGAAGGCGCCATAATCTTCGACCACCGTCACCCCGACGGAACCATGCGCAAACTCTGCGACGTCAGCCGCCTACACCGCCTCGGATGGCGTCATACAGTCGAACTCGACGACGGCATCGACCGCCTATACCGCTGGTACACCGACCCCGCCAACGACCCCGCCAACCGCTGACAACCCGCCAACCCGGCCAACCGCCGACAACCACGACAAAAAGCTCGACACATTGCCCACCCTATGGATGCTCATATCACTGCTGGCCATCGAGATAGCCTACATCCCGATAGCACGACGGCTGCACATAACAGCACCCGTCGACAGCCGCTCGTCCCACAACCGCCCGATGCTCACCTGCGGCGGAATCATCGTGCCACTGGCCGCCGTGATATTCACCGCCGTCACCCCACAGGCTCAAAACACCCAATGGATAACCATGGGCATATGCGCACTGATACTCGCCGCCGTCAGCATGTACGACGACATCCGGCCACTGCCCCCATGGCCACGACTGCTGCTCCAAATCATCGCCGTAGCCATCACATTCAAAAGCCTCTGCTATCCCGGCGCCTTCGACATCTACCTGCTGATCATCATCTTCGGCGTAGGATGCATCAACGCCGTCAACTTCATAGACGGCATCACCGGAATGCTCGCACTATACACCCTCGTGGTCCTCGGCTCAATGCTATACGTCCTGCACGGCACCACATCCATGCCCGAAGCACCGATGTACATCCACTTCTGCATCACCCTTATGGCCGCCATGACCATATTCGGCATATTCAACATCAGCCGCAAAATCTTCGCCGGAGACGTCGGAGCCATCACCCTGGGATTCCTCATAGTCTACATCCTCACCACCATGATACTCGCCGAAGGAGACGCCACCATGATGATATTCCTCATAGTATGCCTCTTCGACGCCGGACTCACTACAACCCAACGCCTCTTCGCCGGCGAGAACATCCTCACCCCACACCACAAATTCATCTTCCACCTGCTTATACGCCAATGGCAGCTGCCGCACATCGTCGTCTCGATATGCTACGCCCTGCTGCAACTGCTCATCAACGCCATATACTTCCTCATCCCGCCACAACAACACCTGACATACTTCATCATAGTATTCGCACTGCTCACAGTGACATACTTCGCCATACGCTTCGCCCCGCGCAGCCGCACACAACACCAATGACAACCCGCACAACAAAATTGAAATCCGAACCCTCCGAACCCTCAGAGAAAACAGAGAAATCCGTGTCCTCCGAACACTCAGAGGAAACAGAAAACTCAGAACACGACAGTCCATACCCGGCGCAGCCCGTTCCACATTCCACATTCCACATTCCACATTCCCGCATTGCCTACCATAAGGCGCAATTAACATTCCTGGGCACAGGCACATCCACCGGCGTCCCGCAGATAGGCTGCCAATGCCCCACTTGCACCTCCGACGACCCGCGCGACAAACGCCTGCGCGCCAGTGCGCTCGTCCAAACAGGACACACCGACATCCTCATAGACTGCGGCCCCGACTTCCGCCAACAAATACTACGCGCCGGCTCCCCGGCACTCGACGCCCTCCTGGTCACCCATAGCCACTACGACCACGTAGGCGGCATCGACGACCTGCGCCCATACTGCAACATCCCGGCACTGCGACACGGCGCCACCGGACCCTTCCCCGTATACTGCAGCGAAGACGTCGCACACGACCTGCGCACACGCGTCCCATACTGCTTCGCCACACACCTATACCCCGGCGTACCCACCTACGACATACACATCATCGAACCATACAAAGAATTCCATATCAACGGAATACGCATACTGCCCGTCACCGTCATGCACGCACGACTGCCCATACTCGGATTCCGCATATACACACCCGACAACGCCCACAGCCTCGGATACATCACCGACTGCAAGACACTGCCACAACAATCCATAGAAGCCATGCGCGGCGTAGACACCCTCATCATCAACGCCCTGCGACACAAACCCCACATGTCCCACATCAACCTCGACCAAGCCCTCGCCCTGATACAAGACATCAACCCGCGCCGAGCCTACCTCACCCACCTGAGCCACGACATGGGCACCCACGCCGCCACCGCCGCCACCCTGCCGCCAAACATCAACATCGCCACAGACACCCTACGCATCACACTACCCTAACCCACACCCTTCGCCGAAAAAAAAGAATTGGCCGTTTGCCGGATAATGCGTACATTTGCACTATACATATATTATATAAGACCTTAGTATAAGGCAACAACACAACCGGACACAAAAAAAACGGCTTATATGCCCCAAAAAACACTCAGACACATGAAAGCAACATCGACACTGCTGGCAGGCGTCATCATACTCGCCATGGGACTGATACTGATAATATGCCACAACACCATCACCGGGTCAGGCATAGTCACCGCAGGCGGCATCATATTCGTGATTTCGGCCCTGGTAGACATAGTACTATACATCGGCGGGCGCAACCGCGAAGGACAGCGACGCAAGCGCGGCGCCGCCCTCGTCTTCGGATGGATAGTAAGCGTGGCCGCACTGCTGCTGGGTATCAGCATGTTCGTGTTCAACGACACCTTCACACAACTCATCGCCCCGATGTTTGGCATCCTGGTACTGCTGGGCGCCCTGGTGCAACTATGGATACTGACCTACGGCACACGTCCCGTGCGCATGCCGCTGTGGCTATACACCATACCCGGCCTTATGGCCATATGCGCCATTCTGATATTTGTCGGCGGATACACCGATTCGACAGTCAACATCCTGACAGGCAGCGCACTCACCATATTCGGCCTCGGCGGTTTTGTCGAGAGCGCACTCCTGGGGCTTGCGCGACGCCGCATGATGCACGACCAAGCCCGACGTGATGTCATCGAAATACAACCCCACGATGACAGGCGCTGAGCCACGCGCCGCCGCATCCTATCCCTGGGTGTGGTTCGACCTCGACGACACAATCTGGAATTTCACCGACAACTCCTTAGAGGCGCTGGCCCAACTCTACGAGGCCGAGCGCCTAAACCGCTGGTGGACAGACGTAGACAGCTGGCGCGACAACTACCACCACCACAATACGATGCTGTGGGCACTATACACCCCCGGGAAAATAGACCGCGACACCCTGCGGCGCGAACGCTTCCGCCGCCCACTGCTGGACGCCGGAGTCGATGCAACCACTGCCGACGCCATCGCCGAGCACCTCGACAGCGAATACCTGCGACGCCTGGCGCTGCTCCCCAACGTCATAGAAGGCGCACACGCCACACTCAAAGCACTACGCACCGCCGGATGCCACATAGGCATACTCTCCAACGGCTTCAAAGACACACAGCAACAAAAACTGCGATCCTCGGGCCTCGATGCACTGGTAGACCTGGTAGTACTCAGCGACGACATCGACGTCAATAAACCCGACCACCGAATATACGACTACGCACGACAACGCCAACGGCATTGACAATGAACCGATTATTACCGAGTTTCAGGAG
>OQVL01000053.1_pt1 | contig 39252 bp, 26 predicted proteins | sample 1691501 | NCBI WGS metagenome assembly OQVL01 (sample SAMN03418253, study PRJEB22391) | human gut metagenome | biome: human-gut; feature: organic feature; material: feces | host: Homo sapiens | place: Tanzania | collected 2013-01 | reverse complement strand
CGGACATGTGTGCTGATGCCCAGGACCGCATGATGAGTGCGAATGGTGCGGAGGCTGCTGCTGCTGCGACGGACTATGCCGGGTGGCAGATTGTGATGCACTTGGGGCTTTTACCATACTACAATAACTTACTCGCCGAGTATCTTGCATCTTACACTAATACATTGCAACTCATTGATTGTCAATACTTTACGCAGTGTAAGATATTACAAATTTCACTTGCACACAACCTACACACCCCACATGCTGCCACATGGTACAAGCACGGGAGGAGGATATTACAGCATAGGGGAGCAGAAAAGTCTGTTGCTCCGACAGATTCCTCTACGTCCCTGTGGCGTAAACCCCACCGCATACGTCCAAACCGACTGCGAGGCAGCGGGGTGGGGTGTGTAAGATGTATGCAGGGGAGTGTATGATACTTTGAAATCATCTTACACTCTTGAAATCTTTGTATATCAACTTGTTACGCACAAAAAGTGTAAGATGGCAGTAAAAATACATGCACTCTTTTACATGTTGGCTGACGGGTAGAGAACAAAATATTTGTGTACAAATTGTACACTTTTTTTGTTGAGTACAATGTCTTGGTGTTATCTTTGCAGCACTTCAATTTTGTACAAAACCAAATTGTATTGACTACCATGAAACGAATGCTTAACAGAATGCTGCGCTATGCCGATGCCATTGTGAAACGTGGTGTTGACAAACTGATCGACGCTATCGCGTATAACCCGGAACCACAAACTAAAAACGCTGAAACACCCAAGCCGCAAAAAAGCATGGGCAACGACACTGACTGCGCACCGCAAACAACTGGCAGCACCACAAACTGTGGTCTGACAGAACAAACCATCACGCTTATGGACGGACAGTGCGACATACGCTATAATGTGCTTGACCGAACGCCCGAAGTGCAACGGCACGACCCGGCGGACAAAGGGCTTGTGTCCGTGAGCAAACCGTATTTGAGGCTGCTGAAAAATGCCCGACGCGAGACGCGTCGCCCCCATTAGAGCGCAATTTCCTGGCATAACAGTTCTTCCCATGGCTTCAAATTTGCTTTTTAGCTTGTAAATTTGATAGGAAACGCAAGCACTAATGGGCGACGCGTCTCGCGTCGGGCATTTGTCAGCAGCCTCTTCCCGCGTCGGAGAAATGCAATGCTCATACACAAAATAAAGACTCACAGACAGCGCTAAATACACGCCTGTCTGTGAGCCTTTGCCTTAAATTCCGACGCGAGACGCGTCGCCCCCATTAGTGGTAGCGTTTTGTGGTAGCGTTTTGTGGTAGCGTCTCGTGCTTGCGTTTCGTGGTAGCGTCTCGTGCTTGATCCGTTCACGTGTTCACGTCTTGCCGGACAGCAACAAGTCTTATACCAAATGCTTGATATTCTCTTCGCGGTCGCCAGGCAGCAAGTCGATTACCGGCACCTCAATCATGGTGTAGCAACCAGGGCGCTGCTGCATGGTGGCACGGGCCACACACACGAGCACCTGACCCGTAAGGGCGGGATTGTTGATACGCATCACAAAGTCGAAGAGCTGGTTCTGCGTGGTGCCGCTCACACCCTTGCGGGTGAGGTGCACACCATGGCCCATATCGATAACATCGTCAACCGAAGGCACGAGGTTGACATGAGTCTCGTCTGATGCAAAATAGGGGTCGGCCTTGATGGCAGCAGCCACCTTGTCAAAGTCGTAACCGTCCTCAATTTCGATGTACACCATACGGCGGTGAATGCCCTGGCCCGTAGGAATGGTCATTGAAAGCGCCTTTTTCACACCCTCAACAGCCTTGACAGCCACGGTGTGGCCCATTGACATGCCCGGACCAAAGTTGGTGTAGGTGATGCCCTTGGGGGCAATGGCCTGCAACAGTGTGCGTACTACCGAGTCAGAACCCGGGTCCCAACCTGCCGAGATGATGCTCACTGCACCATGTTCCTTGGCCACAGCGTCGAGCGAACGGCGGAGGTCAACAATCTGTGTGTGAATGTCGAAACTGTCGACAGTGTTGATGCCGAGCGAAAGAATATCCTTGGCGTAAGCCTCAACGCTGCGTGTGGGAGTGGCAAGCACAGCCACGTCCACGTCCTTGAGTTCGCGAATGTCCTTTACCACATCATATTTCTTCAACTCCTCAGGACAATTCTCAGCACCTTTGCGGCGAACGATACCTGCCACTTCAAAATCGGGAGCAGCCTCAAGGGCCTGCAGAGTGTAGTGGCCAATATTGCCATAGCCTACTACGGCTGCACGTATTTTCTTCATTTTGTCAGTTATTATGTTTTGTATTTGTAAAAAGCGCCACAAAGATACGTGTTTTTTAGAGTAATGCCACGGCAACTATCTTTTTTTTGGCTTATTGTTAGCAAATTGCACACTTCGCCATTTGTGCACACCGGCGAGCGCGCTACCCCACCACAATATTCACACCGTCGAAAGTTATCCTGCCTTCGTGCTGCAAACGGGCAAGGGCCTGAAGCAACACGCCATGCGCAAAGCCCGACTCCTTGAAATAGGCCAGCGGATAGGTGCGCCCAGCCTCAACCACGGTCATGACATGATGCGCAGCCTCGTCCACCTGTTGCGACTGCGGCATGGAGGCCGTCTCCTCCTCGCGCGCTATGCACACATCGCAATAGCCGCAGTCGGGCCCGTCGTCGTCAAAGTAGTGGAGCAGGAAGCGGCTGCGGCACATGTCGGTCTCGGTAAAGTAGCGTATCATGGCATCAATTCGCGTGCGGTACTGGTCGCGGCGCACCTCGTAGATGTCGGGCATAATTTGCACTTGGTCAGCATCGATGCGGCGGCAAGTGTAGGTTATTTGCGGCGTATCCTTGTGTGGCACATAGTTCAGCACACGCAGTTGGGTGAGGTGGCGCAAGTGGTTGTACACCTGCTCACGCGTCATGCCACACTTTTCGGCCAGGCGTTCCTCGTCAACGGGCACATAGTCGGCAAAAATGCCACAGGTGTTGCGCATGATAATATTGAGCACGCGCTCCTCGGCAGAGTTGAGGTAATCGATGCCATAAAGTTCGTCGCGCCGCACAAGGAAGATGACGCGCGAGGAGTTTTCGTCCTCCAGACTGAAATGTATGTACCCGGCCTGTGTGAGCAGATTAAGCGCACTGACCAGCAACACGGGGAAATGTTTGAACACGTGGCAGAAGCGTTCCATGTTGAAGTCGAAAGTGCGCCCCTCGGCCTCGCCTTCGGCTATTTGGAAAAACGAGGCCAAGTCGGCATACACGCGCCGTATGTATGTGCAGTCGGGAAATGCCTGTGTCAAGTGCATTGACAAGCGTTTGGCATCTTCGCCATCGGTCAGCAGCACGCCGTAGGCCACTTGTCCGTCGCGTCCGCCGCGTCCGGCCTCCTGGAAGTAAGCCTCGAGCGAGTCGGGCACGTCCATGTGCACCACCAACCGCACATCGGGCTTGTCAATGCCCATGCCAAAGGCGTTGGTGGCCACCATCACCCTCACCTGGTCGCGCTGCCACGCCTGTTGGCGCGTGTCCTTGTCGAGCGAGGTGAGTCCGGCATGATAGTGCAGGGCCGTAATGCCAGCCTCGTTGAGTTTGTCGGCCACCTCGCGGGTGCCGTTGCGCGAGCGGGTGTACACAATGGCCGACCCGTCTACACACTGCAAGATGTGCAGCAATTCGGCAAACTTGTCGCCCGTGGGGCGCACAATGTAGTGCAGGTTGGGACGTGCAAAACTCATTTTATACACCTGCCCGTCCACGAAAGCCAACTTTTGCTGAATGTCGTCCACCACCATGCTGGTGGCTGTGGCAGTCAGAGCCAGCACAGGCACTCCGGGTAACAGCTTGCGCACCTCGGCTATGCGCAAATAGTGCGGACGGAAGTCGTAGCCCCACTGCGATATGCAGTGTGCCTCGTCCACCGTGATAAGGCACACCTTCATGCGGCGCACCTTGTTCATGAATATTTCGGTGGACAGGCGTTCGGGCGAGACGTACAAAAACTTGTAAGCGCCAAATATGGCATTGTCAAGATGCTGCACTACCTCGCTGCGCGTCTGTCCCGAATAGATGGCAGCAGCCATAATGCCGCGCTGCCGCAGGTTCTGCACCTGGTCCTTCATCAAGGCTATGAGCGGGGTGACCACCAGGCACAGCCCCTCCATGGCCATGGTTGGCACCTGGAAGGTGATGCTCTTGCCGCCCCCTGTGGGCATGAGTCCTAATGTGTCGTGGCCCGAAGCTATGCTGTTGATGATGTCGAGTTGTATGCCACGAAAACTGTCGTAGCCCCAATATTGGCGTAAAATGGCAATCCACTCCGCGCCGCGCCCCTCTGCTGTGGGCGTTACGGGAGTGGATTGTTTGTTACTTGTTGTCATGATAATGTGGCAATGTGTTAATATGACGCGTCTGCGAGCAAAGCGAGCGCATCATTGACAGGGCCTGATATCGTCAATCTGCAGTTGCACCTCGCCGCGCTTGTGGGTATTCTCCTCAATCGTATAGCAAATATCGAAAGCACGTTTGGTTTTAATATAGCGCGCTTGCGAACTCTGTCCGAAGGCAATGCCATTCATTACATTGTTGCTCTTGTTGTCCACCAATTCGAGTTTGATGTGTTCCTGTCCGCGGCCAACCACCTTGCTTGTGCCATAATCGTAAACACGCTTGGTGCAAAAGATGGGCTTGGCATTGCCCGGCCCGAAGGGCGCAAACTTGCGCAACTGCTGGTAAAAGCGGAAGGTGACATCCTTAAAGTCGAGCACGGCATCAATGTCGAGGCTCGCCTCAGTCTGCTCATCGAGTATGTGTGCAGCCACGTACGCCTCAAAGCGCCGGCTGAACTCCTCGACGTGTTCAACGGGCAAAGTGAGTCCGGCAGCATAGGTGTGTCCGCCAAAGTTTTCGAGCAAATCCTCGCAACTCTGCACAGCCTTGTACACATCAAATCCTGACACCGAGCGGGCCGACCCCGTGGCCATGCCCTCAGAGCGCGTCAGCACCACGGCCGGACGATAGTATTGTTCAGTCAGGCGCGAGGCCACAATGCCTATCACGCCCTTGTGCCACGCCTCATTGTAGATAACGATGCTGCGGCGGTTGTCAAGCTCAGGCAGGTCCTTCACCTGCTCCACGGCCTCCTCTGTCATCTGCTTGTCAAGGTCCTTGCGAGCCTCGTTGTACAGGTTGATGCGTCCAGCCTTTTCGAGTGCAGCCTGAAAGTCCTTTTCCACAAGCAGTTCCACAGCCTCCTTGCCGTTCTGCATACGTCCCGAGGCATTGATGCGCGGCCCTATCTTAAAGATGATATCGTTCATCGTCAACTCGCGGTCAGCCAGTCCGCACACCTCGATAATGGCCTGCAGACCAATGCTGGGGTTAGAGTTCAGACACCGCAGCCCATGATAAGCCAACACACGGTTTTCGCCCATCACCGGCACAATGTCCGATGCGATGCTCACAGCGCAAAGGTCGAGCAAGGCCATAAGTTTGTTAAACTCTATGCCATTGCTGGCAGCAAAGGCCTGCATGAATTTGAACCCCACGCCACACCCCGAAAGGTGTGTGTCGGGATAGTGGTTGTCGGTGCGCTTGGGGTTGAGTATGGCCACCGCGCACGGCAACTGGGCGTCGGGCACATGGTGGTCGCAAATGATAAAGTCGATGCCCAGGCTCTTGGCATAAGCTATCTCGTCAATAGCCTTGATGCCACAGTCGAGCACCACGATCAGCCCCACCCCCGTTTGGGCGGCAAAGTCGATGCCTTTCTTTGATATGCCATACCCCTCCTCGTAGCGGTCGGGTATGTAGTAGTCGATGTTAGAGTAGTATTGTTGCAAAAACTTATACACAAGCGCCACAGCCGTACAGCCGTCCACATCGTAGTCGCCATACACGAGTATGCGCTCCTTGCGCCCCATAGCCAAATTTAAGCGGTCCACCGCCACCTGCATGTCGTCCATCATAAATGGGTCGTGCAATTCGGTGAGCTGCGGCCGGAAAAAGTGGCGTGCCTCCGCCTCGGTGCGTATGCCGCGATCGAAGAGCAGTTTGCCCAAGGCCGGGTGAATGCCCACCTGGCGGGCAAGCTCTTCCTCGGCAGCCGCAGTGGCCGGGTCGGGAGCCTCGTAGTTCCATTTGTAGTTCATGCTTATATGTCATTTTTTATTTTGCTGAGTGTAGAAACGTGGCACGCGCCACTGGCTGCAGCCCGGCTAAATTGCCCTGTCCGGCTGCTTGGCACGTGCTATATGTTGATGCGGGAGCGCACGCCGTGGTGTTCGGCCACGGGCCATTGGCCCCATACTTGTCCAATTTAGCAAGCTAAGGTAATAAGAAAATGTGACATACGGAGTAAGATTGGGCCAAGATGTTGGGCAGACGTTCAATTATGTGTAATTTTGCACCTAAATACCCGTTGGAGGGACCGTCAGCCGGCCAACCGTTCTCTTGCCAGGCTGACACGACCGAACAAAAGCGTCACCGCCAACGCACATCATTCACTCTCAATTCAAAATAAAGCCAATGGTTTCAGTTGATGGACTTGCCGTAGAGTTTGGCGGCACCACCCTGTTCAGTGACATATCATTCGTTATCAACGACAACGACCGCATAGCCCTGATGGGCAAAAACGGTGCGGGCAAAAGCACCTTGCTCAAGATTTTGGCCGGTGTACGCAAGCCCACACGTGGCTCGGTGTCGGCCCCCAAAGACACTGTGATAGCCTACCTGCCGCAGCACCTCATGACCGAGGACGGACGCACCGTGTTTGAGGAGGCAAGCCAGGCCTTTGCCCACCTGCACGAAATGCAGGCTCACCTTGACGACCTTAACCGCCAACTGACCGAACGCACTGACTATGAGAGTGAGGACTACATGGCACTGATTGAGGAGGTGGCTACGTTGAGCGAAAAGTTCTATGCCATTGACATGACGCACTTTGAGGAGGACGTGGAAAAGACACTGCTCGGCTTGGGCTTTGAGCGCACTGACTTTGACAGACAAACAAACGAATTTTCGGGCGGCTGGCGCATGCGCATCGAACTGGCCAAAATGTTGCTGCAAAACCCCGACGTGCTGCTGCTCGACGAGCCTACCAACCACCTCGACATCGAGTCGATCGGCTGGCTCGAGGACTTCCTTATCAACAACGGCAAGGCGGTGGTGGTAATCAGCCACGACCGCAAGTTTGTGGACAACATCACCACACGCACCATCGAGGTGACTATGGGGCGCATCTACGACTACAAGGTGAACTACTCGCACTACTTGCAGCTGCGTGCCGAACGGCGCGAGCAGCAAATGAAGCAGTACGAGGAGCAGCAAAAGATGATACAGGAGACCAAGGACTTTATTGAACGCTTCAAAGGCACGTATTCAAAGACTTTCCAGGTGCAGAGCCGCGTGAAAATGCTTGAAAAGCTCGAACTGGTTGAGGTGGACGAAATGGACACCTCGGCCCTGCGCCTCAAATTTCCGCCCGCCCCGCGCAGCGGCCAGTATCCCGTGACGGCCGACATGGTGGGCAAGGCCTTCGACGGCAAACAAATATTCAAGAATGCCTCGTTCACCATCAAGCGCGGTGACAAAGTGGCCTTTGTGGGCCGCAACGGCGAGGGTAAGTCTACCATGGTCAAGTGCATCATGGGACAACTCGAACACGAGGGCACACTCACCCTGGGGCACAACGTGCAGATTGGCTACTTTGCACAAAACCAGGCTTCGCTGCTCGATGGCGAGCTCACCGTGTTCCAAACCATCGACGATGTGGCCAAGGGCGAGGTGCGCAACAAAATACGCGACCTGCTCGGCGCCTTTATGTTTGGCGGCGAGGCAAGCACCAAAAAGGTGAAGGTGCTGTCGGGCGGCGAACGCACCCGACTGGCGCTGCTCAAACTGCTGCTCGAACCCGTCAACTTGCTCATTCTTGACGAACCTACCAACCACCTCGACCTGCGCACCAAGGACGTGCTGAAACAGGCTTTGGCCGACTTTGACGGCACGCTCATCTGTGTGAGCCACGACCGCGACTTCCTCGACGGACTGATCACACGCGTATATGAGTTTGGCGGCGGACAAGTGCGCGAGCATTTGTGCGGCATTTACGAGTTTTTGGAGAAGAAGAAAATGGCCGAACTGGCCGACTTGGAACGCAAGTGACAATGACTGGCAACAACCTTATATTTTACTTTTCGGCCACGGGCAACAGCCGCCACGTGGCCCAATGCCTGCAAATGGCCAACGGCGGCATACTGGTGCCGATGGACACCTGCTTGCTTGAGGGGCAGCACAAATTCAGCGTGGACGAGGCGTGCAGCGTGGGGTTTGTTTTCCCCGTCTACTTTTGGGGACTGCCCACCATCGTGGCTGAATTTATAGCTGCCCTGCAACTCGACGGCACACCGCAATATACCTACGGCGTGGTTACCTACGGCACCTCGATGGGCGAGGTGCGCCACCAACTGCGCAAGGCGCTCGGGCTGAAAGGCATGGGGCTTGACGGACTCTTCGGGGTGCGCATGGTTGATGTGTGGACGCCCATGTTTGATGTGTCGGACCACGACAAATGCCTTAAACGCACACAAAAGGCTGAAGCACAAATTGACAAGGTGGCTCTGCAGATAGAGCACCACGAAGCCGGCTCCCGCCACTGGACAGAGTTGCCGCATCTACTGGCCCAGCTTGAATACCGCCTCTACCCCAAGGCACGCCAAACGCGCCACTTTAGTGTGATGGACGACCGCTGCACGGGCTGTGGCTTGTGTGCGCGCAAATGCCCTACCAAGGCGATAGCCATGAACTGCCACAAACGCCCTTTTTGGCAAAAGAGCGAATGCGCAGCCTGCCTGCGGTGTCTGCACCACTGCCCCCACTTTGCCATACAATATGGCAAACACACCGCCACGCACGGGCAGTTTGTACACCCGTCCGAAATATACAATGCGTGATGGGCACCGGCATTATCGACATATTAGAATTAGTAAACAAGCTGACGGGGTGACGAGGCTGCAGAAAATTAGCCCGACGCGAGACGGGGGTGCTGGAAAATGCCCCGACGCGAGACGCGTCGCCCCCATTAGAGATAGCGTTTGGTGGTAGTATTTGGTGCTTGAAGAAACGCAAGCACTAATGGGGGCGACGCGTCCCGCGTCGGTTTTTTCAGCAGCCTCGTCCCACGTCGGGCATTTTTCAGCAGCCTCGGGACGCGTTGGTTTTTTCAGCAGCCTCGTCACCCCGTCACCCCGTCAACCAATAATTCCGCCTTCGAACCACATTAACATGAAGCAGCGCGACAATTACATATTTCTGACACAAGCCCCCGTTCACAAAGTGATACTCACCATGGCCGTGCCCACCATCATATCGATGTTGGTGACAAGTTTCTACAACATGGCCGACACCTTCTTTGTGAGCAAAATCAACACACAATGCACCGCAGCAGTGGGCATTGTGTTCTCCATCATGTCGGTAATTCAGGCGATAGGCTTCTTCTTTGGTCACGGTTCGGGCAACTTCATGTCGCGCAAACTGGGGGCACGCCAGCTTGCCGAGGCACGCACCATGTCGGCCACGGGGTTCACCTACAGTCTGTCGTTTGGTGTGCTCATAGCCATTGCAGGCCATCTGCTCCTCACCGACCTGGCCGTGTGGCTGGGTTCCACACCCACCATTCTGCCGTATGCCAAGCAATATTTGGGCATTGTGCTGCTCGGAGCACCCTTTATGACGGCTTCGCTCACCATGAACAATCAAATGCGCTTTCAGGGCAACGCGGCCTATGCCATGTACGGCATACTGACTGGCGCCGTGCTGAATGTGGCACTCGACGCTCTGCTGATATTTGGCTTCGGCATGGGCATTGCCGGTGCAGCATGGGCCACCGTCATCAGCCAAGCTTGCAGCTTTGGCATACTGCTGTACATGACACGCAAAAATGGAGGCATACGCATCAACCTGCGACATTTCACTCCAAAGCTTTCATACGTCAAGGAGATAATCTTTGGCGGCACGCCCTCACTCTCACGCCAGGGCCTGGCCGCCATTTCTACCATCGCGCTCAACCTTTCGGCCGGGGTGTATGGCGATGCCGCCATTGCCGGCATGAGCATTGTCACAAGGTTCTGTTTCTTCATCTTTGCCATTATCATCGGTCTGGGCCAGGGTTTTCAGCCCCTGTGCGGCTTTTGCTATGGCGCCAAGCTCTACGCCCGCGTCAAGGAGGGCTTTACCTACTGCATTAAAATCGGCACATGCTTTCTTGCCGTGTGCGCCATTGCGGGCTTTGCCTTTGCCCCCGACATTGTGGCCATGTTCCGCCACGACCCCGAGGTGGTGGCAGTGGGCTCAGCGGCCATGCGGTGGCAAACGGTCACCTTTGTGCTACTGCCTACCATCGGTCTGACCAACATGCTGATGCAAACCATACGCAAGCCCATACGCGCCAACCTGGTGGCAGCAGCACGCAGCGGACTTTTCTTTATTCCCCTTGTCATCGTTTTGCCACGCTACTTCGGACTGATGGGGGTTGAAATGTGTCAGGCGTGCAGCGACGTGTGCTCATTTGCCATCTGCGTGCCCATAGCATGGACTGCCTTCGGGGAGATGAAACGCGAACTGACGCAACGCTGAGCCGACACCAACCACATACTGGCGCACCACATTGGAGCCACTTTATCACATCTTTTTTGTACATTTGCGCAGACAACAACACAAAAATGAATTATCTGACCCGCTTATTGCTCATAACGGCCATAACCTTTGCCACAACACTAAAGGCCACGGCACAAATAGACTCGCTTATTTACAACACCGACAACCCGACCATCGTGGCTGACGAACGGTACGAGCTGCGCATTAACGTAGACGGCATGGCCTTTTTCCGCGACAACGAATATAACACCAAGGACGCGGTGAAGGGCTACACGCTGCCGGGCGTGTGGCTGCAGCCCAGCGTGAGCTACCAGCCCCTGCGCAACCTCAAACTGGAGCTGGGGGCCTACATGATACACTTTTGGGGAGCCAACCGCTACCCTAACGCCAACTATACCAACCTTGAACGCGCCGAGGCGCAGAACACTACCAAGGCCTTTCACTGTGTGCCGGTGTTCAGAGCCAACATGCAGCTTACGCCAAATGTCAACGTCGTGCTTGGCTCACTGTATGGCAAAACGGCACACGGACTGGCCGAACCGCTCTACAACGACGAGATGAACATCAGTTCCGACCCCGAAACGGGGCTGCAGGTGCTATGGCGCAACTCGTGGCTGCACTTTGACACGTGGATTAACTGGCAGGACTTTATATTTAAGAATGACGACAACCAGGAGCGCTTTGTCTACGGCTTGTCGGCCCGCTTCAACCCATCGCGCAAGGCTGCACGCTGCCAATGGTACTTGCCCGTACAACTGCTCATGCAGCACATTGGCGGCGAGGTGAACACCGAGGCACCCGACCGCATGATTAAGACATGGCTCAACGCTGCGGCTGGTGTGGGACTGAATGTGCCTCTGCGCACCAAACTGCCCGTAACCCTGGGTGGCGAGGTGTTGGGCGCATACTTTAGCCAGCAGAGCGGCACGGTGTTGCCCTACAACAGTGGTCAGGGCTTGCTCGGACGCGTGCAAGCCCGCGTGTGGCACTTCGGACTGTCGGCCGGCTACTGGTGGGCGCACAAGTATATTCCGGTGTATGGCAGTCCGCTATTCAGCGCCATGAGCACAAGCGCCGAGGGGGTGACACTGCACAACCCGCGCATGCTCATGCTGCGGGCCGAATACGCCCAACAGCTGGGGCGCGGATTTGCCTGGGGCGTGCGCCTCGACTATAATGTGCACAACGCGAGCAGCATCACCCGCAAAACGGAGAATATGATTGAAACGGGACGCCGCACCACCGACTTTGCAGCAGGCATATACCTGCGCCTGTCGCCAAGTTTCCTTATCAAAAAGTTCAAGACGGAGCAATCGCACTAAAAGCACGTTCTAAAAAAACGGCATGACAAGTGCCGCAGACTCAAAAGTTTTTATTACTTTCGCACTGATTTCGACATACGGCTACTGCACGCGATACTAAACTAACCGCTGCAGCAAAATGCCAGGGTATGACGACTTTTATATTAACAAACACAGAAATGGACGCAAATAATACAAACAAAACACACGAGGGACTGGCCCAAGGCATGTCTAACATTTACGACGAAGTTAGCACATCGGTTGCCTCAGCCATCAAACAAGACTTAGTTGAACACTTTGGCAAAGGACTTTACTACCACCTCAAAAATGGCGAAAAGCCCATCAACGCCGAGCAGCAGGCTTACATAGCCGAAACATTTGCCAAGCACGGTGTGACAACCTCGCCCGTTTACGACAAGATGCTGTAACGACAACACTATACATCACCCCCTACACACTATATCACAATGATGCAAAGCGTCCCAGCTCACACTTTTGCGAGCTGGGACGCTTTGCGCTATCTCGTCATAAATTATATTTACAGCTGTTCGGACGCATGTTTACGTTTGGGCGGACACAAATATAAAACTATACGGTCTGTATGGGAAGCTTGCAAAAGGACAAACTATTCACCATCAGTGTTTGTCCAGTTATCACTACACCATGCTTTCGGTGTCGAGAGTTGGGGCTTGTCTGACTTTGTATTTTCAAAAGTCAACCTTGGTGAGATATTGTTGAGAATGTTGCTTCCCATTTCAAAACGAATGGCATTCGACGCGGGAGTGAGATACTTCTTTTTCATTTGACTTCTGTAAGGCTTAGTTAGAGCCTTGTTATTTTTTCCAATTTCCCTTATTTACACTCTTATTGCGATGCAAAATTAATAATATACTTCTTACTCGCCCAATTATTCCTGATTGATAACCATAAAAGCGTTATTTATCGCACGCCACCTACAAATCGGGCATATAAAGTGTGTACCCTTACACGAGCAGCAGCTCAAAGTCGACTACATCGAGCATGCGGCCAAACTTGTAGCCTACGCTTTCGAAATGGGATACTTGCTTGAAGCCCATGGCGCGATGGAAGGCCATGCTGTGGGTGTTTTCCTCGGTAATGCAGGCTATGAGGGCTTGGACACCAAGCTGGCGGGCATCGGCCACAAGGCGCGATATCATGCTGCGGCCTACATCATGACCTTGTGCCTCGGGGGCCAGATAGATGGTGACCTCGAGGGTGCGGGCATAGGCAGCACGGGGTTTCCATGCGTGCAAGTAACAGTAGCCAAGCACTTGGCCCTGGTGCTCGTAAACGTAGTAGGGATAATCGGCCGAAAGGGTGACGATGCGGCGCCGCATCTCGTCAACACTCACGGGCTCTGTTTCGAAGGTGACGGTGGTGTGGGTTATGAAGGGGTTGTAGATGTCGGTAATGGCCTGGGCATCATCGGGGGTTACTTTACGTATCATTGTACTGATGCTATTTGTGCTTCGGTCAGGTTGGTTATTTTCATTATGCTTTGTGTGTCCATGCCGGCTTGCTTTAGCTTGGCAGCCATTTGCAACATGTCCTCAAGGTGCTGCGCTTCGCGCCCTTGGGCTATGCCTTCGGCAAGACCCTCGGCTCGCCCAACTTGATAACCGTCAAAACGGCTCGTTTCAAGCAGGCTGCGTTGGGTGCGCACAGCCTCCATGTGGCGCAAGTAGGCACTGCGATCGTTTGCCGACAGGCCGTCGAAACGCATACACTCACGCGCACGCTGAAGTCCGGGGGCTGTTGTACTTTCGGATATTTCGCCCGTCTTCAAGTAGGCTATCCACTCGTCCAAAGGTGTCTTGGCCACTTTGTCGAAATCGTTAACACGCAACACATAATATTCGGGGAAGAGGTCGCCAGCCTCTTTGCGTTCGAACATGCCACCCTCGTCCTGGCCAAAGAAGGCCTGGCTTTGACGCACCGAGAGTTTTAGCACATCATGCGACTCATGTAAACCATGGAATGTTGTTTTGCCATGGTACACATAGTCGTTGCCCTGTCCAAGGTCGAAGTAGACAATATTCACGGAGTAGACCTTGCGCACCTTGTCATAGTCGTCGCCCAAACCTATGTAATCGGTGATGGCCTTTGACACGCCATATAGCATGCGATGGAAATAAGCCAGCTCGCGCGTGTTCTGTATTTCCACTATTATGAGTTCTTGCTTGTCGTTCTCGGCCAATATGTCGACACGGTTGAATTTGTCGTCCCCAGCGTCCTGATTCGATTCGCTCTCAAGAAACTTGACGATCGTAACTTTCTCACCAAACAACGAGGTGAGCAAGCCTTCGATCACTGAATGATTGGCTTTGTCACGCAGCAGGCGCTTCATGGCCCAATCAAAACGTATGTAGTTTGTCATAACGTGTTGTCTTACATTTTATTGCACAAATGTACGTATTTTGCCGTTCTTGCGCAAATCATAACACATTGCTTGTGACGAATGCATACAAAAAAACGCCCGCATGCGCTCCTCGAATGGAACGTTTGCGGGCGTTTTGCGTTATATGTTATGCTAACAAGTGTGCATCAAAGCACCGAACTTAAGCTTGCTCTTCTTCGTCGGCAGCAGCCTTGGCTGCTTGAGCACGCTCGTATTCTTCCTTGTCGGCAACGACTATCTTGTTGAACTCGCGCAGACCTGTACCGGCCGGAATGAGGTGACCGCAGATAACGTTCTCCTTCATACCTTCGAGGTAGTCGGTCTTGCCACTGATTGCAGCCTCGTTGAGCACCTTGGTAGTCTCCTGGAAGGAAGCTGCCGACATGAAGCTCTTGGTCTGGAGGGCTGCACGGGTGATACCTTGCAAGATTTGGGTTGAAGTGGCGGCCTCGGCATCGCGTACCTTGACGAGCTTGAGGTCACGGCGCTTGAGCTGTGAGTTCTCGTCACGAAGCTTGCGGGCTGTTACAATCATACCCTTCTTCATCGTTTCGCTGTCGCCAGCGTCAACGACTACTTTCTTGCCCCATATGCGGTCGTTCTCCTCAGCAAAATCGAGCTTGTCTACAATCTGCTGCTCAAGGAAGCGGGTATCGCCAGGTTCGTTTATCTGTACCTTACGCATCATCTGACGCACAATTACCTCGAAGTGCTTGTCGTTGATCTTCACACCTTGCAGACGGTAAACGTCCTGTACCTCGTTGACAATGTACTCTTGTACAGCCGTGGGGCCCATGATGGCGAGAATGTCGCTCGGGGTGATTGAACCATCTGAAAGTTTGGTTCCAGCACGCACGAAGTCGTTCTCCTGTACAAGTATCTGCTTTGACAGGGGCACAAGATACTTCTTCACCTCGCCAAGCTTTGAGGTTACGATGATCTCGCGGTGGCCACGCTTTACATTGCCCATACTGATCTCGCCATCGATTTCGCTCACCACAGCAGGGTTGCTCGGGTTGCGGGCTTCGAAGAGCTCGGTTACACGGGGCAGACCACCGGTAATATCACCAGCCTTACCTACAACACGCGGTATCTTGACCAAGATGTCACCAGCCTTGAGTGACTGGCCGTCCTCTACCACGATGTGACCGTTGATGGGGAAACTGTAGGTGCGGATTATATCGCCATTTTCGTCGAGTATGTTACAGTTTGGCACATGTGTCTTGTCTTTTGACTCAATCACAATGCGCTCACGCAAACCTGTTGCCTCATCTTCTTCGACACGGTAGCTGATACCTTCTGTCACGTTTTCGAACTGTATCTTACCAGCTGTTTCGGTTACGATTACAGCGTTGAAGGGGTCCCACTTGGCAACGACGGTATCCTTGTCAACGTGCTGGCCTTCATCAACGAAGAGTTCTGAACCATAAGGCACGTTCTGGTTTGAAAGTACGATGCCTGTATTTTCGTCAACGAAACGTACTTCGGCCAAACGTCCGACAACAATCTTGCATGCCTTGCCTTCCTCGTCGTGCGACTCTACTGTGCGAAGTTCATCGAACTCTACGCGGCAGTCGCTCTTGGCCTTGATTGTGGCATTGGCAGCAGCGTTCGAAGCGATACCACCAGCGTGGAAGGTACGGAGTGTAAGCTGGGTACCCGGCTCACCGATTGACTGTGCTGCGATGACGCCGACGGCCTCGCCCTTTTGTACCATGCGGCTGGTGGCAAGGTTGCGTCCGTAACACTTCATGCAGACACCGTGCTTGCTCTCGCAAGTGAGCACTGAACGTATTTCAACGCTCTCGATAGGTGAAGCCTCGATTTCGGCTGCGATAGGCTCGGTAATTTCCTCACCGGCTGCTACGATGAGCTTGCCTGTTGTGGGGTTAATTATATCATGTACAGACACACGGCCGAGGATACGCTCTGAAAGTGAAGATATTACTTCGTCGCCATCCTTGAGGGCTGTGCAAACGAGACCACGCAATGTGCCGCAGTCCTCTTCGGTGATAATCACATCGTGAGATACGTCGACCAAACGACGTGTGAGGTAACCGGCGTCGGCCGTCTTCAAAGCGGTATCGGCCAAACCCTTACGGGCACCGTGGGTTGAGATAAAGTACTCAAGTACCGACATACCCTCCTTAAAGTTTGAAAGGATCGGGTTTTCAATAATCTGTGCGCCTTCGGCACCAGCCTTCTGAGGCTTGGCCATCAAACCACGCATACCGGCAAGCTGTGCAATCTGGTCGGCAGAACCACGGGCACCTGAGTCAAGCATCATGAACACAGCGTTGAAACCTTGGTCGGCCTCGGTCATCTGCTTCATCAATGTCTTCTTGATGTCGGTGTTTACGTGTGTCCATGTATCAACAACTTGGTTGTAACGTTCTTTGTCGGTGATGAAACCCATGTTGTAGTTCATGGTGATTTGTTCAACCTCCTCGTTACCACGCTTTACGATGTCAGCCTTTTCGTCAGGTATGATGATATCACCCAAGTTGAACGAAAGTCCGCCTTCGTATGCCTTGCGATAACCAAGATTCTTGATACCATCGAGGAAGTCGCAAGCGCGTGCCATACCTACGGTCTTGATAACCTTTGAAATTATGTCGCGAAGCGACTTCTTGGCTACAACGCAGTTGATGAAGCCACATTCATCGGGAATGATGCCATTTACAATGACACGACCGACTGAAGTCTCGACAAGATGCTGGATTTTTGCACCACGCTCGTCGATGTCGTCTACCATCACCTTGACAGGAGCGTGCACGTCAACACGACGCTCGTTGAAGGCGATGATTGCCTCTTCCGGACCATAGAATGTAAGGCCCGAACCCTTTGCCCCTGGACGCAACTTGGTAATGTAGTAAAGACCAAGCACCATATCCTGCGAGGGCACGGTGATAGGCGCACCATTAGCGGGGTTCAAGATGTTGTGGCTTTGGAGCATGAGCATCTGTGCTTCGAGCACAGCTTCATTGCTCAAAGGAAGGTGAACAGCCATCTGGTCACCATCGAAGTCGGCGTTGAATGCGGTACATGCCAACGGGTGCAACTGTATGGCCTTGCCTTCAATCATCTTGGGTTGGAAAGCCTGAATACCGAGACGGTGAAGTGTCGGCGCACGGTTGAGGAGGACGGGGTGTCCCTTCATCACGTGTTCGAGGATATCCCAAATGATAGGTTCGCGACGGTCAACTATCTTCTTGGCGCTCTTTACAGTCTTTACAATACCACGCTCAATGAGCTTACGTATGATGAAAGGCTTATAAAGTTCGGCGGCCATCAATTTAGGCAGACCGCACTCGCCCATTTTGAGTTCAGGACCTACAACAATTACAGAACGTGCTGAATAGTCGACACGTTTACCAAGCAAATTCTGACGGAAGCGGCCAGCCTTACCCTTAAGCGAATCTGAGAGTGACTTGAGAGGACGGTTGCTGTCGCTCTTCACGGCCGATGACTTGCGCGAGTTGTCGAAGAGGCTGTCAACCGACTCCTGCAACATACGCTTTTCGTTACGCAAAATAACCTCGGGGGCCTTGATTTCGAGCAAACGCTTCAGACGATTGTTGCGTATTAACACGCGACGATAGAGGTCGTTAAGGTCGGAAGTGGCAAAACGGCCACCATCGAGCGGTACGAGCGGACGCAAATCGGGTGGAGTGACAGGGATAACCTTCATTATCATCCACTCGGGTTTGTTGCGGTCACGGCTTGTACGGAAAGACTCAACAACCTGCAGACGCTTCAACGCTTCGTTTTTACGTTGCATCGACGAGTCAGAGTTAGCACGGTCGCGCAACTCGTATGAGAGGCTGTCAAGATCAATGCGTTTGAGCAGGTCGTATACGGCCTCGGCACCCATCTTAGCTATGAACTTGTTGGGGTCTGTATCCTCAAGGTACTGATTTTCCTTCGGCAACTTCTTTACAAGATCCAAGTACTCGTCTTCGGTCAAAAGGTCGTTCTCGGCCACATCATCAGCGAGCACACCCGGCTGGATAACCACATAGCGCTCGTAGTAGATGATAGAGTCAAGTTTTTTGGTAGGTATGCCCAACAAGTAACCAATCTTGTTAGGAAGTGAGCGGAAGTACCAAATGTGAGCCACTGGAACGACCAACTGAATGTGGCCTGCACGCTCACGGCGCACTTTCTTCTCTGTCACCTCAACACCACAACGGTCACACACGATGCCCTTGTAACGAATGCGCTTGTATTTGCCGCAGTGGCACTCGTAATCCTTTGTCGGACCAAAAATGCGCTCGCAGAACAAGCCGTCACGTTCTGGCTTATATGTACGGTAGTTGATGGTTTCAGGCTTAAGCACCTCACCATACGAATTTGCCATGATCTCCTCAGGCGAAGCCAGACCGATGGTAATCTTCGTAAAGTTGCTCTTTATCTTATTATCTCTTTTGAATGCCATTTTTGTAGAAATGATTGAGAGTGGGAATGTTGTGTAGTTTTTAGTTTATAGGTTATAAGGCTAAGAAGTTTATATCATAATGGTCCCGCGCCTCTGCCTGAAAACCATCAGGCTTAACACGGCGGGATTACTTTATAACCTTATAACCCTATAACTTAAAAACCTTAGTCGAGCGTAATGCTCAAGCCCAAGCCGCGGAGCTCATGAAGCAGCACGTTGAGTGATTCGGGGATACCCGGAGTGGGCATCGGATCACCCTTGACAATGGCCTCGTACGCCTTAGCACGACCTGTAACATCATCAGACTTGATGGTGAGGATTTCCTGAAGCACATGCGAAGCACCGAATGCCTCGATGGCCCAAACCTCCATCTCACCAAAACGCTGACCACCGAATTGGGCTTTACCACCAAGCGGCTGCTGCGTGATGAGTGAGTACGGACCGATTGAACGGGCGTGCATCTTGTCCTCAACCATGTGACCAAGTTTCAACATGTAGGTAACACCAACTGTAGCCTTCTGGTCAAAAGCCTCACCCGTAGCACCATCATAGAGCTGCGTTGAGCAGTAGCGGGGCAGACCAGCCTTGTCAGTCCATTCGCAAAGGTCCTCAAGCTTGGCACCATCAAAGATAGGAGTTGCAAACTTGACACCGAGTTTACGTCCGGCAGCACCGAGTACAGCCTCGAAAATCTGTCCGATATTCATACGCGAAGGCACACCCAACGGGTTCAGCACGATGTCGACGGGAGTACCATCTGCGAGGAACGGCATATCCTCCTGACGCACCACCTTTGACACGATACCCTTGTTACCGTGACGACCGGCCATCTTGTCACCAACACCAATCTTACGTTTCTTTGCAATGTAAACCTTGGCTTGCTGTATAATTCCTGAGGGCAGATCATCGCCAATGGTAATGGCAAACTTCTTGCGCTTCAAGATAGCATCGAGCTGGTTGTACTTCTTCAAATAGTTGATAACCAACTGACGGATCAATTTGTTGGCGTGTTCGTCATCAGTCCAGTCATGAAGTTCGACAGAAGCATAATCAAGCGCACTGAGCACAGCCTTGTTGAACTTGATACCCTTAGCAATAACCTCAGAACCTACGTTATCCTTAACGCCCTGCGATTCCTTATCGCTGATAAGAGAGAGCAACTTGTCAACCATCAAAGCCTTCAAGTCGTTGGTGTCCTTCTGGAAGTCGTCGTCAAGCTTCTGAAGCGTAACCTTGTCGGCAGCCTTTTCTGTGCGCGACTTCTGCACACGGGCAAAAAGACGCTTGTTAATGACAACACCAGCCAACGAAGGATTAGCCTTAAGCGAAGCGTCCTTCACATCACCAGCCTTGTCACCAAAGATGGCACGGAGCAATTTCTCCTCAGGAGTAGGATCGCTCTCACCCTTCGGCGTAATCTTACCAATAAGTATGTCGCCAGGAGCTACACGCGCACCAATACGTATAATACCAGTGTCGTCCAAATCCTTGGTTGCGTCCTCACTTACATTAGGAATATCATTGGTAAACTCTTCCATACCACGCTTCGTCTCACGTACTTCGAGCGAATACTCGTCTACATGAACAGAAGTAAGTATGTCTTCACGAACCATACGTTCGTTAAGCACAATGGCATCCTCGTAGTTGTAACCCTTCCAAGGCATGTAGGCCACAAGCAAGTTACGACCAAGAGCCAATTCACCATTTTCTGTGGCATAGCCTTCAGTAAGGATATCGCCCTTCTGCACCTTCTGTCCCTTGTTGCAAATAGGACGGAGGTCAATGGTCATATTTTGGTTGGTACGGCGGAACTTCGGAATTCTATATTCCTTTACATTGGATTCGAAACTTACAAATTCCTCATCTTCGGTACGTTCATAGGCAATGCGGATAACATCTGCATCAACATATTCGATCACGCCATCGCCTTCGGCAGTAATCATCGTACGCGAATCCTCACATACCTGCTTTTCGATGCCTGTACCTACAATAGGAGCCTCGCTGCGAATAAGGGGCACTGCCTGGCGCATCATGTTCGATCCCATCAACGCACGGTGCGCATCATCGTGTTCCAAGAACGGAATGAGAGATGCAGCGATTGAAGCGATCTGCTGCGGCGAAACGTCCATCAATTCAACCTGTGAGGGTGGCACTACAGGATAATCGGCATCCTGACGGCACTTAACTTTATCGCGGATAAATGAACCATCGTCATTCAACGGAGCATTACCCTGGCCGATGATTTTTCCTTCCTCCTCCTCAGCAGAGAGATATACAATGTCATTATTGTCAAGGTCAACCATTGAGTTCTCCACCTTGCGGTAAGGAGTCTCAATAAATCCGAGGTCATCAATCTTAGCATATACACAGAGTGAAGATATAAGACCAATGTTCGGACCTTCAGGCGACTCAATAGGACAAAGACGACCATAGTGTGTATAGTGTACGTCACGAACCTCGAAACCGGCACGCTCACGAGACAAACCACCAGGACCAAGGGCCGACAAACGACGCTTGTGCGTAACCTCAGCCAAAGGATTGGTCTGATCCATAAATTGTGACAAAGCATTGGTGCCGAAGAATGAATTGATAACGCTCGAAATAGTCTTGGCGTTAATCAAATCAGTCGGTGTGAACACCTCATTATCACGCACATTCATACGCTCACGAATAGTGCGGCTCATACGGGCCAAACCAATAGCGAACTGGTTTGAGAGCTGTTCACCGACGGTACGCACGCGACGATTACTCAAGTGGTCAATATCATCTACCGTAGCCTTTGAGTTAATCAACTCCACAAGATACTTGATAATCTCGATAATGTCCTCACGTGTCAGCACACGCACGTCCATGTCCGTATCAAGATTCAGTTTCTTGTTTATACGATAACGTCCAACCTCACCCAAGTCGTAGCGCTTCTCTGAGAAGAAAAGGTTGTTAATAACCTCACGTGCCGAAGCATCATCTGCGGGGTCGGCATTACGCAACTGGCGGTAGATATAATTAACAGCCTCCTGTTCAGAGTTGGCAGGGTCCTTCTGAAGCGTGTTGAAAATGATAGAATAATCGGTTGAAGAACCCTGTTCGGGGTGAACCCAAATAGTTTGTTCGCCCGAATCGAGAATGATGTCAGCGTTCTCAGGCGTAATTTCGCTCTCACGATCGAGCAACACCTTAGTACGCTCCATTGACATCACCTCACCAGTATCAGGATCAACAAAGTCCTCAAGTGTTGTAGAGTTAACACGTGCAGCCAATTTGCGACCGAGCAACTTCTTCAGATTGGTCTTGTTGACCTTATACTCCTCTGCAAGATTGAAAATCTGGAGGATATCCTTATCACTCTCAAAACCTATGGCACGGAGCAAAGTCGTTACGGGCAACTTCTTTTTACGGTCGATGTAAGCATACATCACATTGTTGATATCCGTAGCGAATTCGATCCAAGAACCCTTGAACGGAATGATACGTGCAGAATAAAGTTGCGTACCATTAGCATGCACACTCGAGCCAAAGAACACGCCCGGTGAACGGTGAAGCTGCGACACAACCACACGCTCTGCACCATTGATAATGAACGTGCCGTTGTCAGACATGTAAGGTATAGAACCCAAGAACACGTCCTGAACAACAGTATCAAAATCCTCGTGGTCGGGGTCGGTACAGTAAAGTTTCAGTTTAGCCTTAAGGGGCACACTGTAAGTCAGTCCGCGCTCCAGACACTCCTGAATGCTATAACGTGGCTCATCGATATAATAATCGATAAACTCCAATACAAAGTTGTTGCGAGTATCAGCAATAGGGAAATTCTCAGCAAAAACTTTGTACAGGCCGTCGTTCTTACGCAATTCACTTGGTGTGTCGAGCTGCAAGAAATCTTTGAAAGACTTTAACTGAACGTCCAAGAAATCAGGATAAGGCATCGGATTCTTTACGGACGCAAAGTTTACACGGTTATTTATTACGGTAGAAGACATTCGTCGAAAATGTTGAGATGAAAGAAATGTTACGAGATTGGGTTAGGAGGTCAAAGGGTTAGGGAGTTGATGCATCAAAAAAATTTAGCAAAGCGTAAAGCCCGACGCATTAACTCGCTAAGCCAATAACCAACTACCCCTCAGCCTCATAAGCCAAGAGACGTGTCACATTTCGAAATGTATAGACACAAAAAGGTTATGAACCCTCTACCAGAAGATTCATAACCATAACCCTTGAAGGGAAATTTCTTATTAAGCGAGTTCAACCTCAGCACCAGCTTCTTCGAGAGCCTTCTTGAGTGCTTCAGCTTCTTCCTTAGCAACGCCTTCCTTAACCTTTGAAGGAGCGCCGTCAACGAGATCCTTTGCTTCCTTCAAGCCGAGGCCGCAGTGTTCCTTAACAGCCTTAACAACCTGAAGCTTAGCTGAACCTGCGCTCTTGAGAACAACGTCGAAAGAAGTCTTCTCTTCAGCAGCAGCACCACCAGCTGCGGGACCGGCAGCAACAGCAACAGCTGCAGCAGCGGGTTCGATTCCATACTCGTCCTTCAGGATAGTTGCCAACTCATTTACTTCCTTCACTGTCAAATTTACCAATTCTTCAGCGATAGCTTTGATATCTGCCATTTTCTTAAATGTATTTTTTTGTTTGTTTTCTTAGTTAATTGGGGTTACCCAGCCAGTTTAAGTTTACGCCGGGATTTTATTCGGGGCGTTCGCCCAAAGTCTTAAGCACACCGTGAATGGTCTGTCCGGCACCCGAAAGTGCAGAGATAACATTCTTGGCAGGTGACTGCAGCAAAGCAACAACCTCGGCAATAACCTCGTTCTTGCTCTTGATAGCGCAGAGTGTTTCGAGCTGGTCTGCACCAACATAGAAACCTTCCTCAGCGTAAGCACCCTTCAGCGTAGGCACACCTTCCTTACCAGTTTCCTTAATCAACTTGGCAGGAACGTTAGCTGTATCGCAGAAGAACACTGCAGTAGTACCTTTCAAGCAACCATAAAGCGCAGAGTAATCTACGTCAGATGCTTCAAAAGCCTTGTGCAAAAGAGTATTCTTTACAACTACCATCTTGATGCCAGCACCAAAAGCCTTGCGGCGGAGAGCTGAAGTAGCTTCAGCATTCATGCCAGTCACATCAACGAGGTAGAAGTGTGCATATTCTTTAATCTGTTCACCGAGCTTCTCGATGATAATAGCTTTATCTTCCTTCTTCATGATTGTAATTCAGTTTAGATTTCTTCTACAGATTTAGGATCAATCTTGATACCCTTACTCATGGTAGAAGAAAGATAAATACTCTTCACATAAGTACCCTTAGCACTTGCGGGCTTCAGCTTGATAATAGTAGCCATAAATTCCTTGGCGTTACCAAAAATCTGCTCGGGAGAGAAAGAAGCCTTACCGATTGAAGTGTGTACGATACCACTCTTGTCAACCTTAAAGTCAATCTTACCCTGCTTAACCTCGCGGATAGCCTTGGCTACATCCATGGTAACCGTACCACTCTTGGGGTTAGGCATCAAGCCACGCGGACCGAGTACACGGCCCAGGGCACCAATTTTACCCATGATGGCAGGCATAGTGATGATAACATCGATGTCTGTCCAGCCACCCTTGATTTTCTCGATATATTCATCGAGACCTACATAGTCAGCGCCAGCTTCTTTAGCAGCAGCTTCAGCATCAGGCGTACAGAGGCAGAGCACACGTACAGTCTTACCAGTACCATTCGGCAGTGAAACAACACCGCGAACCATTTGGTTAGCCTTACGAGGGTCAACGCCCAAACGTACGTCAATATCGATTGAAGCATCAAACTTGGTAGTAGTGATTTCCTTTACCAAAGATGCAGCTTCTTTCAATGTGTAAGCCTTCCCTGCTTCAACTTTGTCAGCGACTAACTTCTGATTTTTTGTCAGTTTACTCATTGTTCAAATTTGAAGTTAAATTATTCACCAGGGAAGTCACCCTTAACTGTGATACCCATGCTGCGGGCAGTACCAGCTACCATACGCATTGCACTTTCAACTGTGAAGCAGTTTAAGTCGGGCATCTTGTCTTCTGCGATTGCCTTAACCTGATCCCAAGTAATCTCAGCGATCTTGGTACGGTTAGGAGCTGCAGAACCGCTCTTCTTCTTGGCTGCTTCCAGCAATTGAATTGCTACAGGAGGAGTCTTAACTACGAAAGAGAAAGACTTGTCATTAAAGTAAGTAATGACAACTGGCAATACCTTACCAGCCTTGTCCTGAGTTCTGGCGTTGAACTGCTTGCAGAAATCCATGATGTTGATACCCTTTGAACCCAAAGCAGGGCCAACGGGAGGTGATGGATTTGCAGCGCCGCCCTTAATCTGTAATTTGATTAATCCAGCAACTTCTTTAGCCATTGTTGTTTATTAAAAATTAAAAAGTGACGAGGAATTCATTAAGAGAGAGTACGTAACATCACTCCCAGATTATTCCTTCTCAATCTGCATAAAACCGAGGTCCAGGCCCGTACTGCGACCGAACACCTTAACAGTGACAGTCACCTTCTTCTTCTCTTCGTCGATCTTTTCAATCACACCAGAGAATCCGCTAAACGGTCCATCGACAACCTTTACGCTTTCACCCACGATGTAAGGTATTTCAACCTCTTGAGGTTCGCTCTCGAGTTCGTCAACCTTACCGAGAATACGGTTAACCTCACTCTCACGAAGAGGAGTGGGATTATCCATACCACCGAGGAAGCCCAACACATTAGGCGTGTTACGCAACTCGTGTACGGTTTCACCAACCAATCTTGCCTCTACAAGAACATAGCCGGGAAGATACAGACGTTCCTTGATAACCTGTTTGTTACCGCGGAGTGCTTTAACCTTCTCGGTTGGAATGAGTACTTGCGAAACATGACCGCCAAGGCGGCCATTCTTAATTTCGGCATCAATGTACTCCTTTACCTTCATTTCTTTTCCGCTTACAGCACGCAAAACGTACCAAGCCATTTCTGCTGCCATTTCGAATTAAATTTGAGGATAGATAAGTTGCATGATTGACTCAAATACCGTATCCATGAGATACACCACAATTGCTATGATGATGGAAGCTGTTAGCACAACAATTGCGCTGTGAGTCAACTCCTTTCTCGTAGGCCAAGTGGTCTTATGAGATAACTCGTCGTATGAATCTTTGCAATATGCAATTACTTTCTGGAACATATATGTGTCGTTTAGCACGGGAAGAGAGGCTCGAACTCCCGACACCTGGTTTTGGAGACCAGTGCTCTACCAACTGAGCTATTCCCGTAGAATAGGCCTTGCCTCACTTGCGCAAGGCAAGAACCTATTATATTATAATGATTAATCTACAAGAAGATTAGTCAAGGATTTCAGTGATCTGACCTGAACCTACTGTACGACCACCTTCACGGATAGCGAAGCGGAGACCTACGTTGATAGCTACAGCGTAGATGAGTTCTACAGAGATTTCTACGTTATCACCAGGCATTACCATTTCAGTGCCTTCGGGGAGGTGGATCTCACCGGTGCAGTCCATGGTACGGAGGTAGAACTGAGGACGATACTTGTTGCCGAACGGAGTGTGACGGCCACCTTCTTCCTTCTTCAATACGTAGATAGAAGCCTTGAACTTCTTGTGCGGAGTGATTACACCCGGGTGAGTGATAACCATACCACGCTTGATTTCAGACTTATCGATACCACGGAGGAGAAGACCTACGTTATCACCAGCTTCACCTTCGTCGAGGATCTTACGGAACATCTCAACGCCAGTTACAACTGACTTCTTATCTTCGCCAAGACCAAGGATCTGAACTTCGTCACCAACCTTTACGACACCAGTTTCAACACGGCCAGTAGCAACAGTACCACGACCAGTGATTGAGAACACGTCCTCAACAGGCATCAAGAAAGGCTTTTCTACGTCACGAACAGGTTCCTGAATCCAGTTATCAACAGCATTCATGAGCTCCATTACAGAATCTTCCCACTTAGCAACACCGTTCAAAGCACCGAGTGCAGAACCGCGGATGATAGGAGTATCCTCTTCGAAGTCATACTGTTCGAGGAGTTCGCGCATTTCCATTTCTACGAGCTCGAGCATTTCTTCGTCCTCAACCATATCGCACTTGTTCAAGAACACAACGAGGCGGGGAACATTTACCTGACGAGCGAGAAGGATGTGCTCACGAGTCTGAGGCATAGGACCATCAGTAGCAGCAACTACGATGATAGCACCGTCCATCTGAGCAGCACCAGTTACCATGTTCTTTACGTAGTCGGCGTGACCCGGGCAGTCTACGTGAGCATAGTGACGCTTTTCTGTTTCATACTCGATGTGAGCAGTATTGATAGTAATACCACGTTCCTTTTCTTCAGGAGCGTTATCAATCTGATCGAATGACTTAACATCTTCGCCAGTACCAAGCTTCTCGTGGAGAACCTTAGAAATAGCGGCAGTCAAAGTAGTCTTACCGTGGTCAACGTGGCCAATTGTACCGATGTTAACATGCGGTTTGGTACGTTCAAATTTCTCTTTAGCCATAGCTGTTTTATTTTATTTGAATGAAATTCTTGTTCTTCAATCTTTAAGAAAAAAGATCTGTACAATAAGTGAGCTGTTAGCGAGACTTGAACTCGCGACCTCTTCCTTACCAAGGAAGTGCTCTACCGCTGAGCTATAACAGCAATAAAAAATTGTGAGCGGAAGACGGGGCTCAAACCCGCGACCCCCAGCTTGGAAGGCTAGTGCTCTATCAACTGAGCTACTTCCGCATACCCGTTTTAAGGTTGTGGGCAAAGATGGATTCGAACCACCGAAGGCGTAAGCCAGCAGATTTACAGTCTGCCCCATTTGGCCACTCTGGTATTTGCCCGTATTCCCTTTTCTATCAGCACCATGCCCGCAAGCATTAGAGCAGATGTCTCTCGGAAACGGGTGCAAAGTTAGGCATTATTTCTTTCTCTCCAAACTTTTCCCCGTTTTTTTTCTCAAAAACGTACTTTTTCCTGACTTTGCCAATGCGTCACCCAATTAAATGGCATAATTCGTCGTTTTTCATTATGCGCTATGTGATGGTGCGTATTGAAAAATCAACGCCCTTATCATGCTTGCGCCTCACGCAGTATAATATAGTATTGCTGTTGTGCCGGCGCGGCACTTGCAGCTGCACTTCTGTCCAACACCGCGCACTGCACGCATTATTTAACTCCACAATGCGGTCCACACCATTGTTCCACACCATGCAGCCCCGTTTGTGCAGGTCAATTACCATCGTGTTGCGCACCAGTTTGCTCACGGGCACGAACCCTTTGTCCGCCTGGTCGCGCCGTTGCACTTCGGGCGTGCGGTCAGGCATATTATAGCGCATGTTGCACAGTTCGTCCATAAGACTGATGGCCTGTTCGGTCAGACCGCAGTTCGTGGTGCTGCCAGTTGTTTGCGGTGCGCAGTCGGTGTTGTTGCGCATGCGTTTTTTCCGCTGGGGCGTTACAGTGTTTTTACTTTGCGGTTCCGCGCTATGCGCGATAACGTCTATCAGTTTGTCAACGCCACGTTTCACAACGGCATCGGCATAGCGCAACATTCTGTTAAGCATTCGTTTCATGGTAGTCAATACAATTTGGTTTGATATAAAAGTAAAGTGCTGCAAAGGTAACACCAAGGCATTGCACCCAACAAAAAAAGTGTACAATTTGTACACAAATATTTGCTCCCTTGCCCGTCATCCCTCTTGTAAAAGAGAGTGTGTGCTTTTACTGCCATCTTACACTTTTCGTGCGTAACAAGTTGATATACAGACGTTTCAAGAGTGTAAGATGATTTCAAAGTATCTTACACTACCCTGCATACATCTTACACATCACACCCCGCCGTCTTGCAGTCATTTTTGTCGTATGCGGTGGGTTTTACGCCATAGGGACGTAGGAAAATCAGTCGGAGCAACAGACTTTTCTGTTTCCCTATACTGTGATATTGTCCTCCCGTGCTTGTGCCGTGTGGCAGCATGTAGACTGTGTAGGTTGTGTAGGTAAAATTTGTAGTATCTTACACTAATCAAAGTGTTGATAATCAATGGTCTACAGTGTATTAGTGTAAGATGCAAGATACTCGGCGTGTAAGTTGTTGTAGTATATTAAAAGGTCTCAGATACCGTTTTTTTGTCTAAATTATTGCTGTTCAGTGAAACGTAGCCATGCGAATGGATTCAAGCACCAAGCGTCACCGCTCAACGCTACCACCCAACGCTATCACTCAACGCTACCACCAAACGCAAGCTCTAATGGGGGCGACGCGTCTCGCGTCGGGATAATGAAAGAAAAGAATACAATACAAACTCTACTAAATAATAGCAATATATTTCCCCGCGAGACGCGTCGCCCCCATTAGTGCTTGCGTTTCTTCAGAATGCAGCCCATAACAAACAATGTGCGAGTGCAAACATAGTTCGCACTCGCACATAAAATACTATATAATTCTCAACTGAATGATGCATGAACAAGCCTCGACGAGACCCATACATGCCCATTCATGAGCAATTACTGCAGTTTCTGCTTAACCTCAATTTCCTGGAAGGTTTCAATCATGTCACCCTCCTTAATATCGTTGCAGTTGGTGAGAGAGATACCACACTCAAAGTTGGTGCTAACCTCCTTCACATCGTCCTTAAAGCGCTTCAACGCATTGATTTCGCCGGTAAAGATTACGATACCATCGCGAATGACGCGCGCCTTGTCGCTGCGCTTCACCTTGCCATCGATCACGTAGCAACCTGCCACATAACCAACCTTGCTGATGTGGTAAACCTGGCGTACCTCGATGTTGGCAGTAACCTCCTCCTTGATAACAGGTTCGAGCATACCCTCCATGGCCACCTTGACGTCCTCAATGGCATCGTAGATGACTGAGTACTGGCGGATTTCGACACCGTCGCGCTCGGCCAATCTGCGGGCCTGCTGTGACGGACGCACCTGGAAACCAATGATAATGGCCTCTGAGGCAGCCGCAAGTGTTACATCGTTCTCGCTTATCTGGCCCACACCCTTGTTGATAACCTTCACCACAATATTCTCGGTAGAAAGTTTGATAAACGAGTCGGCCAAAGCTTCGACAGAACCGTCCACGTCGGCCTTGACAATGATGTTGAGCTCGTGATATGAACCCATCTTGAGGCGCTTGCCAATCTTTTCGAGCGTGAGCACCTCACGGGTACGCAAGTCTTGCTCGCGTTGCAGTTGTTCGCGCTTGTTGGCAATTTCGCGGGCCTCCTGTTCTGTCTCCATTACGTGGAACTGGTCACCGGCCTGCGGAGCGCCATTGAAGCCGAGCAATGTGGCAGCCATTGAGGGACCTACATTGTCGATGCGCTGGCCACGCTCGTTGAAGAGGGCCTTCACACGACCATAGTTGGTACCTGCCAGCACGATGTCGCCCTGGTGGAGCGTACCGTTCGACACCAAGATTGTGGCCACATAACCACGCCCCTTGTCGAGCGACGACTCGATAACCGTACCCGTAGCCTTGCGGTTGGGGTTGGCCTTGAGTTCAAGCATATCCGCCTCAAGCAGCACCTTTTCGAGCAGTTCCTTCACACCCGTACCCTTCTTGGCACTGATGTCCTGGCTCTGGTACTTACCGCCCCACTCCTCAACGAGGAAGTTCATGGCAGCCAGTCCCTCCTTAATTTTGTCGGGGTTAGCGTGCGGTTTGTCCACCTTGTTGATAGCAAACACGATGGGCACATTGGCTGCAGTGGCGTGTGCAATAGCCTCCTTGGTCTGGGGCATGATGTCGTCATCGGCAGCAATGATAATGATGGCAATATCCGTTACCTGTGCACCACGGGCACGCATGGCGGTAAATGCCTCGTGACCCGGTGTGTCGAGGAAGGTGATGTGGCGGCCGTTGTCGAGTGTGACATTGTAGGCACCAATGTGCTGGGTGATACCGCCAGCCTCGCCGGCAATGACATTCGACTTGCGAATGTAGTCGAGCAACGAAGTCTTACCGTGGTCAACGTGACCCATAACGGTAACAATCGGTGCGCGTGGTTCGAGGTCTTCGGGGCTATCCTCCTCCTCGGCAATGGCCTCTTGCACGTCGGCGGCCACATATTCTGTTTTGAAACCGAACTCTTCGGCCACGAGGTCGATGGTTTCGGCGTCCATACGCTGGTTGATGCTCACCATGATGCCAATGCTCATGCAGGTAGCAATAACCTTTGTCACAGGCACGTCCATCATTTGTGCCAGCTCGTTGGCAGTTACAAATTCGGTGAGTTTGAGCACTTTGCTCTCGGCCTTGGCCTCGCGGCGTTCCTCCTCAGCACGCTGGTGCTGCTGTTCGCGTTTTTCCTTACGGTACTTGGCGCCCTTGCCACCCTTTTGCTTACTGGTGAGGCGTGCCAGTGTTTCCTTTACCTGCTTGGCCACGTCCTCTTCGCTCACCTCAACCTTTTGCTGCTCTTTGGCGCGGCGGTTGCGGTTTTTATTGGCACTCTTGCCATTGGCAGCGCCCTGCTGGTTGTTGCGGTTGTTCTGTCCGTTCTGACCGTTTGCACCCTGCTGGTTGCGCTTCTTGCCATTGTTGTTGCCATTCTGCTTGGGCTGGTTGGCAGCATTGTTCACATCGACACGTTCGCTGCCAATGCGGTTACGCTTTTTGCGTTGTCCGCCAGCCTGTGCCTGTCCGTTCTGTCCGGCAGCCCCCTGCTTGTTGTTGCGTTCGCGGCGGCGCTCCTCCTTCGACTTCTTTTTGGGTCGTGTAGTAGAGTTAATGGCACTGAGGTCAATGGTGCCGAGCACCTTAGGACCCGTAATTTCAACCTGGGGGTGGAGTTTGAACACACCGTCTTCCTCCTCGCCAATGGCCTTGGCGCGCTCTTCGCGTTGTACTTTGGTGTTTTCGGTTGTGTTTTGGTTCATGTTTTGGGGGTTGGAAGTAGTTTGGTTGTTGGCATGTGCCGGCACTGCTTCCTCGGCCTCAGTCTTTTGGGCAGGGGCTGCGGGGGTGTTTGCAGCAGTGGCTGCGTTAGCCTGGGGCTTATTTATGCTTTTAGCCGGAGCTTTTGGGGCCTCGGCTTTTGCGTTGTTGGCAGATTGTGTGTTGCTCTGTGCCTTGGCGGGCTTGGTGTCGAGGTCGATGTGGCCCACAATGTGTGGTCCCTTCACCTCAGGCACCACCGTTTCAACCATGGCTTCCTCGGTCTTGCGCGTTTTGGCAGAGCGTTTCTTTTCCTGACGGTCCTGCATACGTTCCTCAGCCTTGTCGCGCAGAGTTTTGTCGGCGCTGAAGGCACTCTTAAGTAGTTCGTACTGCTTGTCGTCAAGCTTTTGGTTAGGGTCGTTGCTTGCCACGGGTGCTCCTTTTTCCTTCAGGAGGTCGGTGATAGACTGCAAGCCGACGCCAAATTCTTTGATAGCTTTATTTAATCTGATACTCATGCAATAATGTTAGTAAGGTTTGCTAATGCGATTGTCTCAACATAGGTAAGTGGGCTGGCATGCCCCACAGCGGCCATAGCGCGCCGCACGGGGTGGAGTTTTCAAGGCTCTGGCCTTGTTGCCTGATTATGCTTAGCCTCAAAAAAACTCCACGCCGGCCGCGTGATTATGTGCTTTAGCGTGTGTGCGCCGCCCTACTTACGCGTTGTGCATTAGCTCTCCTCGCCTGCCGGCTCTGCAGCAGGCTCGTTAGCGTCGGCCGGAGCCTCAGCAGTTGGTTGGGCAGCGGGTGCCTGTGGTGCGTCGTTCTCAAACTCGGCACGCAGCACGCGCAATACTTCGTCGACGGTAGACTCTTCGAGGTCGGCCTTTTCGATGAGCATTTCGCGGGGCGCGTTGAGCACGTCCTTGGCGGTTTCGAGACCGATGCCCTTGATGGCGTCAATCACCCACTGGTCTATTTCGTCGGCAAACTCGTCGAGGTAGATATCCTCGGTCATTTCTTCGCCCTCAACCTCACGGAACACGTCGATGGTGTACTCGGTGAGCATCGAGGCCAGCTTGATGTTCATACCACCCTTACCAATAGCCAGACTTACCTCGGCAGGACGCAGGTACACCTCGGCTTTACGCTCCTCTTCGTGCAGCACAACGTTCGACACCTGTGCGGGGTTCAAGGCACGCTGTATGAACAGGGCTGTGTTGTTGGTAAAGTTGATCACATCTATATTTTCGTTGTGCAACTCGCGCACTACACCATGTATACGGCTGCCGCGCACACCAACACAGGCGCCCACGGGGTCGATGCGGTCGTCGTAGCTCTCAACGGCTATCTTGGCGCGTTCGCCCGGAATGCGGGCAATGCGGCAGAGGCGGATGGCACCGTCGGCAATTTCGGGTATCTCGTTCTCGAGCAAACGACGCAAGAAATCGTTCGATGTGCGCGAGAGGTAGATTTTAGGATTGCCATTGCTGTTGTCCACACGGTCGATAACGGCTGTCACGGCATCGCCTTTGTGGAAGAAGTCGCGGGGTATTTGCTGCGACTTGGGCAGGTAGAGCTCGTTCTTCTCCTCGTCCATGAGCAGCGTTTCGCTCTTCCAGGTCTGATATACCTCGGCGGTGATGAGCTCGCCCACGCGGTCCTTATATTTATTGTAGAGGGCATCGTGTTCCAGCTCGAGAATCTTGCTGGCCAAAGTCTGGCGCAGCGTCAGTATGGCACGGCGTCCGAAGTCGGCAAAATGAATCTCTTCAGACACATCTTCGCCCACCTCGTAGGTGGCATCGATCTTTTGTGCCTCGCTCAATGATATTTGCTTGTTGGGGTCTTCCACCTCGTCGTCGTTCACCACCACGCGGTTGCGGTAAATTTCGCAATCGCCCTTGTCGGGGTTTACAATCACGTCAAAGTTCTCGTCCGAGCCAAAGATTTTGGCTATCACGCTGCGGAAGCTCTCCTCGAGCACACCCACCATGGTGGTGAGGTCAATATTTTTGTTTTGCTTAAACTCAGCAAAGGTTTCTATCAAGCTTGCTGTTTCTTGTTTCTTCTTAGCCATATATTGAGCGGTATTGTGTATTGTCTTATTTATATATGCGTGCGCGCGGCACACCAGGCAGGCATTCAAGCTCCTGTTACGGAGGCGGCCCGCCAGAGTTCTTACTTAAAGTCGATGACGTACTTGGTGCTTTTTACCTGGTCGAAGCTGAAGGGCACTTCGCGTTCTACCAGTTTGGGGCGCTTGGCGCCCTCTTCGCGCACTTTTTCCTCGATGGTGAGCGTAAAGCCCTCGGGTGTTACACCGCCCAAGGTTCCCTGCAACTTTTTGCCCTCAGTGGTGAGCACCTCGACACGCTCGCCTTGGTGAATTTCGTACTGGCGCAACACCTTGAAGGGCTGTCCTATGCCGGCGCTGCCCACTTCGAGTTCAAAGTCCTCCTGCTCGCGGTCGAGATGGCTCTCGATGTAGCGGCTGAGTTCTACGCAGTCTTCAATCCACACGCCCTCTTCGTGGTCAATCTCTACCACGATGCGGTCGTCGGTACTGATGGTGAGGTCGGTCAGGAAGTAGTCCTTGCCCTCCAACCACTGTTCCACCAGACTTTTTACAAAACTTTTGTCAATCATTCGTTATGCTTTCAGATGTATTTTAACACCTGCAAGGTGGCCAATATTCCTCCTTGCCCCCTTGCCTTTGGTTATGCTTTAGGGTGGTTCTAAAAACAAGTGAGGAACTTCTTTCGAAAGCCCCTCACTCAATCTTGCTGCAAAGATACAAATATTTATGTGTGTTTGCCAATAGTTTGGCGTTATTTTTTATGGCAATATGCTAATGCTAATTATGTTGTGATGCCGCCCCCACATAGCAAAACGGGCTGCGCGAATCACTTCGAACAGCCCGTATAATGAAAAAAATTACTTTAACTCGCAGGGCTACCTATTCCCTGCAAGGGGGTAAAGGCCTGGAGTGTAAGGGTAGTTGTTACGCCGCTCTTACCTCCGGCCTTTATGCTTGTGTACATGTGAGATGCTTGTTATACACACATCTCACACGGTGAGATTAGTCTTCGTCAGTCCAAGAACTGCTGTCCCAACCCTTGCCATTAGAAAGGATCTGACTTTCATTATTTACAGACTCGTCAGATCTGTACTTAATTTGGCTTTCGTTACTTGCAGCCATCATGCCTTCTGCTACCAAGTTGATAGCCACAGCTGAGGGTGCGCTATATATCTTCTTCATTGTGTAATATCTGTTTTAAGGGGTTATTACTTTACGAATACCTTTTTACCAGTGTTGGTTACGAAGATACCGTGAGCAGGATAGAGCACGCGGCGGCCCTGGAGGTCGAAGTACTGAACACCAGCCTTGTCAGCTGCTACCACACCGTTGATGCCTGTAACCTGACCGAAGTTGAAGTTGAGCACGTTGCTGCCATTGTTGTCGGCGGGGATAGTCTCAGCTGCGATGTATGCCTTGTTGGCAGGTACTACAGTAAGGCCATTCTTCAAGAAAGCTGCTTCGTTAGCAGAATTCTTAGCCAACACGTATGTTTCGTTTGCGGCAAAACCAGAACGCTTGGCAGTGGCGGGCATCAGCTTGTTGCCCTCTACAGTCTTGTCAGTAGCCTCAACAGTAAGGTTGGCAGTAGTAGCACCAGCCTCGTTGTAAAGCAAAGCACCTTGGTTAGCGGGGATAATGCCCTCGGGATACTCTACAAGTGTAATCATGCCGTCAGCAGCACCAGTAGCATAGTAAGCCTTTACACCAGCAGTAGCCACCTTAGTAGCGAAGGGGAATGCCACAGTGGCATACTTGGCATCGGTGATAGATACGGGAACAGTGGTTACCTTCTTGATAACCCAGTTGCTACCATTATCATTAGCATCGTTATAATTAGCAATAATGGTATTATTATCACCACCGTAAGCATTCAGCAGGTTACTGCCATCTTTCAATAAGAATTTGTTCGCAGCCTTACCTTTGGTAATCACATAATTTCCTGCACCTCCATTGCTAATAGGCATCTCTACAGCCTTGGCATCTTGTAAAATCTGACCAATGCAGCAATTTGTATTGGCATTTTTAATTTTGTAAGAGCCATCAGCATTAGCAACCAACTGCCACATTTGTGGAACAAGGGCATCAGAAACTTTTGTACGACGAATAATGCGAGAGTCTTTAGCACCAGCCTCAAGCACACCATTCTTGTTTACAGCCATGCTTTCAGAAGATATATAGCCCTTACCATTGCCGTTGTTTTTACCGTTGTTCACTACACTTGGTGCAACAATCTGATAATAAGCATTGGCGTCAACATTTGCAGGATAGCTTATAGCAGCTGTACGAGCTGCTACAATAGCATCGTAATTTGTAGCAGATGCTACTGTTGTTTTAGCTGTTGACAAGGCGGCAGCAGTTTGAGCAACGAGTTCATCACCTGAATCTTCGCTTGCTGTTGCAGCATTGAGTTCGTTAGTAACAATGCCCTTTGCCAATGCTAAGAAATCAGCGTCAGAATTCAAATCAATCTTTTTAGCAATGAAAGCAGAACCATTGTCTACGTTAGCTTCTGCATTTTTATAGGTTGCCAATAAAGGAGTGCCGTTATACGTGCTATGGTCGCCCAAGAAACTTGTTGCAGCATACTGCAAGCTGAAGTCAGCCGTAAAACCGTCCTTAGGAGTAATCTTCTGAAAATAGAATTTTGAAGCGTCGCCATTAAAGTTGGCCTGGTTATTTTCGCCATTCACGCGAAGATACTTGCCATTTTGCTTGTTCAACAACTTTACAGCAACACCATCTTCAACAAAGGCCCAAAGGCCACCTTCCAAAAGGTCGAGTGAAGTAATGCAAGTAGCATCGTACTTTGATACACCATCATTACCACCACTACGAATGATGTTGTCAGCCTGACGTACCAAGTAGTTACCATCGCTATTACGTGTTTTCAAGGTATACCAAACCTTGTTGTTGTCGGTAGAGAACTCTACAGGAGCCTCTCCTGTCTTACTCAGTTTGTAAGTAAATTTACAGTTATCAGTACCTACAACATAATTTGTCTGATCAGAAGATATTGAATAATAGTAAGGCACAATCGGCGTAGCAAAAGTTTCGCCATCTGTCAGTGTTTTACGACCAGATAAATAAGTAACTGTATTACCCGCATTATCCGTTGTTACATAAGGAACGCTATAAGCTTTTGTTTCAGATAATTGGACAGGAACTATCTTGTACCAGCAGTTGGAACCGTTACCAAGCCAACCGCAGAATTGATTCGTGTCATTACCGCCCATATCAAAAGCCAATTCATCATTCTCATTCTTGATAACGAACTCTCCGTTGGTTCTGGTTTCAATAGTGGCATTAGGATCTCCTTTCGTTGTGTGATTCTGAATAACGAACGAAGCTGGCGTTGACGTTGCAGTGGCACCACCATTGTTATTGTTGTCAACTGCAGCAGGCATATATTGGCCTCCAATAGCAGTTTCGAATGTGTAAGTAGTTTTATCGCCATTCTTTGTGATATGGAACTTGAACACAGCGACACCACTTTCTGCGTTAGAAGCAGTCAATGAGGCCGCACGACCAAAGTGCAAGTTGTCAAAGTTGTTAATTGTAATGTACTTTGACTGCCCTACACTATAAAAGGCGTAAGTACCACCATCTTTCAGTGTACTGAGATCCGTCACAGCATTTGCCAAATTGGCATCAGCAGACAGCTTTGCCCATGAGCGAGCGTCCTGCGCACTTGCCGTCACCCCCGTAGATGCGAGGAGCAGCGACAGCAAGAAAGTAAATTTCTTCATGCTTTTGTTGTTTTTATTAGGTTAATAATGAGTTGTGTTTCTTATTGTGTTCTGCGCCTGATACGTATCGCCTTGTTGTGGCCTTGGTGCAAACTAATGCAGGGCCGCGACATACAGGGGTTTACATTATCCAAATGTTTTATACGTATATTTGCGTAATAAGTCCCGTTTGTGGCGCAAATATACGCGCAGTTTGTAAAATTACCAAACGGGGGGGTAAAAGTATGTTAATATACTAACATTTATCGCTTTTTGCGGCAATTGTGTACCTAATTACGCAACAAGGGCGTGCAACAAAACGATTGCACGCCCTTGTTATTAAGGTTGGGAGAAACAAAATTTAGCTGATGCGGACAGGAAGGCTGGATAACAGTCAGCGGTAGGTGTATGATGTGGTATCAAAGTTCAAATAAAGTTTGAGCTGCGTTGAGGGGGGTGAATGTGTTTCCATGCCATTTGATAGCTAATTATTCAAAATAGGCATCAATTGCTACTAATGGAATGTTCTCCAACCACTCTTGGTCAACATAACCTTTCATTGAAATGCGTAGTCCTTTCAGTCCGGCATTGTCTTTTACAAACTGTGACAAAGAACGCGCACGTACGTTTTCCTCGGCCTTCACTTCTATCGGGATAACCCGTTTGCCATTCTGAATAATAAAATCAATTTCGGAAGGGCTTTTGCTATTGCTCCAATAATAAGGCGTAAAGCCTATGGCCTTGAGTTGTTGCATTACATATTGCTCTGTAAACATTCCCTTAAACTCCGTGAACACATTGTTGCCCACAAGCATTTGGTCAATAGGAGCCTCGGCCATACATGCCAAAAGTCCGCAGTCTAACATAAATAGCTTGAATGCATCAAAATCTTCGTAAAACTTGAGCGGCATCTTGGGCTCATTAACCCGGTTCACCTTATATATAATGCCAGCATCTAAAAGCCATTGTATGGCAAGTTCAAAATCCTTGGCCCTACTACCTTTGCGAATAGCGCCATAAACAAACTTTTTGTTCTCCTTTGCCAGCTGAGCGGGAAGTGAGCCCATTACTTGGCGAATTCGGACAGACTCACTCGCGGAGGTGTGTTTAGAAATGTCTCGGCCATAGGCTTCCAATATTTCATGCTGCAATGTACGTACTTGTTGCAAGTCTGCATTTTTTACGAACTTGCTCACAACGCCTGGCATACCTCCCACAAAGTAGTATTGACGCAACAGTTCTACCATCTTGGGCATCATCGTCTCTATCAAAGTCCAATCCTTGGAATGCAAAACGTCTATCCAGCCCTCATGGCCCGTTGCATACAGAAATTCTTCATAATCCATCGGATACATAGACAGCATATCGACCTTACCCACAGGGAATGACTCGCCCTTGCCTAAAGTAACGCCGAGCAACGAACCTGCCACCATCACATGGTACATTGGTGCTTTTTCGCAGAAATATTTCAAACTATGTAGCCCTCTTGGCACCTCCTGTATCTCATCAAAGATTATCAAAGTGTCGCCAGGTGTGACCTTGACACCCGTAATGGCTTGCAAGGTCATCAATATTCGATCAATATCGTAATCTAAGTCGAAGAGTTGTTTCATTCGTGGCTCGTCATCACAATTGACGTACGCCACCTTCTTGTACTCTTGTTCGCCAAAGTGTTGCATCATCAGCCAGAAAGACTTCAGTTTTTGCCATCAGCGGTTTCTCCTCTCCTT
>OQVL01000052.1_pt1 | contig 39366 bp, 25 predicted proteins | sample 1691501 | NCBI WGS metagenome assembly OQVL01 (sample SAMN03418253, study PRJEB22391) | human gut metagenome | biome: human-gut; feature: organic feature; material: feces | host: Homo sapiens | place: Tanzania | collected 2013-01 | reverse complement strand
GTTTACGTTCCAACCTCTCTTATTCTCCTTTGGCTGCTTTAGAGCTTTATGTTAAAAGGTTTTAATCAATGTTGTTAACGTTTTATTATTGTCGTTTAAAACTTTTCAATTGAAGCCGTTAATACCTTTTATTAAAGGATGCGTCCGCGAATAGACAGCTTCAGCACAGGATAAACCTGGAGCCAATCCATGAACTTGGAGATGTCGTCGTCGGCATCTTGATCAAGCACCTTGGTGAGGTCACCAACACCGTCGGCATAAACCACAGGCTTGCCCTGAAACTGTGCTCCAAGCTCGAAGCGGGCACCAAAACGCTTCTTCGGCACAAGACGGCCGAAGCCGAGACCGAGGTAAGGACGGAAGTTGTTGACCTTGATGCCGCCATTGACATCACCGTTGCGGTCAACAGGAATCTGGTAGTCGCCGATCTCAACGTTATAACTGTTTCCGGCAGCAATATACTGCTGCAACCTGTCACTATGTCCCGTAATCTTAACCAGCTTGTCGCCACCCACAGAGAAGCCAGCCGTTACGAAGAACGAGCTTGAGTTGGCAAAAGGATAGCAGTCAAACTTCACATCGAAGGTGGTGCGTGAGAACTTGCCCTTCACGTCCATCGTCTCTGTTATGCTGTTGCCGTTAAACTCGCCCGACACGTCGGCCGTGGTGTTGATGTTGATGTTGGGCATTACGTTGAGACCAAGACGGGCCTGGACATATTTTGTGAGAGGCACAGCCACGTCGAAACCGATACCCTCGGTACCAACGCCTACGCCCACACCCACGCGGTTGGCGACGCCAAAAAACTCGCTCTTCTCGTCTTGTGCCGAAACGGCCACAACACCTGTCGTCAGCATTAAGCCGAGGACCATTCCTTTAAGGAAACCTAATGTTTTCATATTCTTTACGGTTAAGTGATTAATTGTGTTTCTTATTCTCAATAGACCAGTTTTTTCTGATTTTCAATCAGCCATCACAAGTCTTTGTGTTTATCTTTGCAAATATAGTGAAATAGATGTAAACGAACAAGAAAAAACACAAAAAACAAGTAGAAAGTATCAAAAACAAGGCTTACGCACCCATGGTGAGATATTGTTTCAACTTGTCGTCTTCATAAAGATGCCCCACAGCCTCGGCAAACACGCTCTCAGGAATGCACGCCTGACGGCGCATGCGCAAACGGTAGTTGTAGATGGTCTGAGCCGAATAGTGTAAAAACTCGGCAATGTTGACGCTGTTGTTTATGCCCAAACTTATGAGAGCATAGATTCTCAGTTCGGGCGACAGCTCCTTCTCTTCGTTAAGCGTGTATTGACAGTCGGGCCTCAGAATGCGGTTGAACCGTTCTATAAAATCGGGATGCGTAGACAGGAAAGCCCGGTCAAACTTTTTGTAAAACTCTTTCAGCTCCGCATCGGTAGCCTCTCTTGACGACAACTGCTTTATAGCCTGCTTCACCGAGTTGGTCTTAAGCAGGTTGGCAATGGTGTTTCTGAAGTTGCGGTGCATCTTTATATAGTCGGAGCACATGAGGTATGTGTCCATAAAATTACCGTCGCGCAACTTCAGCTCGTCTTGCAGCCTCTCGTTCGATGTCTTCAGCTCAGCCGACATGTGCTCCACCTCTTTTATGGTGTTTGCCAGCGTCTTGTTCCGTCGTTCCACCCGTCCGTTAAGCTCATCAATTTTTCTCATCCTGTGACGCAGTTTCACCATGAGCACAACCGAATAAGCAAACATAACCAGCAACACGCCAACAACAACGATGAGCGATGTGCGCAGGCGGTTCTGCTTTTCGATGAACCGTTGGACGATCTTGTTCTGTATGGCTACCAATTTTGAGCTTCGTCTGGTGTCTTGAAAATAGCTTATGTCAGAAGAATAGAGCGTCACATATTTATATGCCCGATCGGGGTTGTCAAGAAGCCAATCGGTAGAGAGCAGCTCGAGCATGGCATCGGCACATTTAAACACGTTCCTTATGTGGTTGTCTACAGTTTTTACAAGATAATATCTATATGCTGCCGTGTCGCCCTTAGCCAGATACAACTGTGCGAGGATGTAGCCAAGATTGTTGACGCCCGGCTTTTTTACCTCTTTTTCATATATGGCTTTTATCTTGTCAAAATCGTGACGACAATCAAGCCCCACATAGCTCTTTGCACGATAATAGGCTAAAGGGTAGTTTTTAAGATACATGTCTGGCACAGCTTCCCAATTGATGTTCATTGAAGACAACACATCGGCATGCAACCTCGACTTGCGGAAAATGTCGTTGCTCATGAAAGCCCTGTAAAAACTGCACAAGGTGCTTGCCATTTTCTTCTGCACGGGCTTAGGCAAGAGGTCAATAGGCCCCATTGTCAGCAGGTCTTGGCGTGCGAGCATGAGGTTTCCACGATAAGTAAAGATGTTTGCACGGTAGAGCAGAGCCTCTTTGCGCCAATCGTCACGCCTGCAACGCTCCGCAAGCTTTATGCACCTGTTGGCATAATTGAGAGCCGAGTCGCTGTTCATCTTCTTGTATTTTTCGAGAATTTGGGTCATGACAAGATAACGGTCGTTGTCGAAGTTGGCATGTCGCAGCTCCTGTTTTTTCTGTTCTATTTCTACGATACGTTTTTGCTCAAAATCAGAATAGTTGGCCACGGCCTCGTCGAGCTCACATAGCGCCCCCTCGATGTCATAAGCCTTGTCTTTCTGTTTGGCTGTAACACCTACACCAACCATGACCACAAGAAACATCATGGTTGCCACTTTAAGTTTTTGGATTATAGTTGTCATTTCCTTAGATTGTTATAGCAGTAACAAAAAAAGTGTTCAAATTTATTGTTTATATAAATTTTGAACACCTACTTTCTTATTTTTTACAAAGGTAAATGTTTTTTCACAAACAAGCAACAGAAACACATACAAAGTTTGTTCAAGCCCAATTTTTTCTACACAAAAATCTGCTTCATGACGTTAGCAGGAGCGCGATGGTTCTCAAGCTCACGTTTCATAAAGTTCATATAAGGCTCCACATGCTCAAAAAACTGACGGTAGCCCTTGCACAGATAATTAAGGCCATAGTTGCCATACTTGTCGTTAAGGAAACGATTCTTCGGACACTCTCCATGACAGGCAAACAAGAATTTGCATTCTTTGCATTGCTGCGGCAGCATCTGCTTCTTCATCTTTGCAAACTTGTTCTGCTGATCCGAATACATCATCTCCGTGATGGTCTTTGTGTGCAGATTGCCGAGAAGATGCTCAGGATAAACGAAATGGTCGCAAGAGTAGACATCGCCGTTAAACTCCATCACGCCAGCATGTCCACACTCTTCTGCCAATATGCACACGCCAGGAGCCTGTCCCACCCAGTTGGCAAGGGTAGCATCGAAAAGCTGCACAAAATATTCGCCCACATCGTTGTGTACCCACTCGTCAAAGATTGTACAAAGGAAGTTGCCCCACTGTTCGGGAGTGATAGAGAAATCGGCCAATCCTGCGTCGCCGCCTTGCATGCCTGGGGCAAGCGTAAGGCCGTCTTCACGCTTCACCACACGCTCCACGATTGGCGAAAACTGAATATACTTGCATCCAATCTGCTTGAAGAAGCGGTAAAACTCGAGGGGATAATCGGCATTATAGTCGTTGACCACGGCAAGGGCGTTCCACTCTACCCCATGCTTGTTAAGAAGGTTTATGCCGTTCATGACCTTCACAAACGTTGGCTTATTCGTTGCCGTGCGACGATACTCGTCATGGAACTCCTGCGGTCCGTCAATGGACACACCCACAAGAAAGTTGTTGTCTTTGAAAAACTGGCACCACTCGTCTGTGAGCAGCGTGCCGTTGGTCTGTATGCAGTTGTCGATCTGTCGTCCGCGTCCGTAGATGCGTTGCAGCTCCAGTGCTCGCTTGTAGAAAGAGATGGGGCGCATGAGGGTCTCACCTCCGTGCCATGTGAAGAGCACCTGTGGTGTGGTCTGTGCCTCAATATATTCTTTTATAAACTTTTCGAGCAGCTCGTCAGAGATGACATGGTTCTTACATTGCTTATAGAGCTTGTCTTTTTCAAGATAATAGCAATATTTGCACCTTAAGTTACAAAGAGAACCTGCTGGTTTAAGCATAACATACATGGGGCGTGCGAAAGCGAAATTTGTTGTCATAATGAGAAGATGAATAAAGAGTTTTTAGTTGAGATATTTTGTTTTCTATTTTATTTTCACTTTTTTCAGTTTTGTTTCCACCGTTGTCAGTTTAAACGGTCATTAGCATTGGCCTTATGCAGCAATCGGAAATAGTAGGAATTGATCCAGTCGGGCGGCAATGTACACTCCACAACGTCATATTGTGGCTGTGGCTTCACCTCCACGATGCTGTCAATAAATTCCCAGTTGTAGAGCATCAGGCTCTCGTCCTCGCGATAGAGAAGCAGATAAGGGTCGCCTGCATTGCCTGTAAAGCTGTTGTGAATCATCTCTCCAAGCATCCACATCTGGCGTGCATAATGAGCCATGCGCTTGTTTTTGCCCTTTCGTTTCATGAAGATGGCAGCATCATAAAGAGCTTGCAACGACAAGGGCCGCTGTGCCACGGCAAGCAAAGGGTCTGAGGGCAACGAGTCGAGACTCGCCTCATAGTCTTGGGTCTTCGAATAAGACAGATATAGCTCTTGCAGCTCTTCGTTGGTAAGCATGGTGTCCACCTTTTCAAAGCGCCGCATCAGGTCATCGTTCATGGCTGAAGCATGAGCAGACCCTACAATAAAAATACAGACAAGCCACAGCCTCATCCCCTCGAAGAACGAGAAGACAAGGCTTGTGGTCGTGTTTAAGAATAGTTTAAGAATCATTTCACATCATTCTTGGCCTTCTCCTTCATGTCAGCGTAATATTTACGCAGACGCTCAGAGAGCTGAGCCTGAATTTTCTTGTACTTCTTGTTGCCGTAGAGGTTTACATACTCATTAGGATCTGTCTGATAGTCGTACAATTCGCCACCAGCAGTACCCTCGTTCCACTCTACCAGACGATAACGATCGGTACGGATAGAATAGCCCATTGTCGGTTCAGAGACAAGACTCTTGAGGCCTCTAGGAGTGCGATACTGCTGTGTGAAGGCAGCGCCCTCACCGGGAAGCGTCTGGTCCTTGAGCAACGGCGTGATGTCGTGGCCGTCAAGATCTTGCGGTGTGTTCTTCATGCCGCAGAGGTTTGCCAATGTGGGATAAATGTCGAGCTGCTCCACTGGGTGGTCGTAGCTGAGCTTACCCTTGGTCATGCCGGGCACAGAGATCATGAGTGGAATGCGTGCCGAATGCTCAAAGAGCAGCTGCTTCTGCCACTGTCCGTGCTGACCGAGGTTATAGCCGTTATCGCCCACGAACACGATGATAGTGTTGTCGGCAACACCACTTTCCTCCAGCTGGTCAAGTAGCTTGCCTATCTGTGCGTCAAAGTAAGAGATGCCAGCATAGTAGGCAGCCTTTGCTTTCTTCAGCTCGTCTGCTGCAATGCCATAGTTGGCCTTGGTAGTGGTAAGCGCAGCCAACGGCTTGTTCTCAAGATCGCCTGCGGGAACCTCGGGCAACGTCATCTCTTGCCAAGGATACATGTCGAAATATTTCTTTGTTGCGACATAAGGGCAATGAGGACGGTAGAAGCCCATAGCCAGGAAGAAGGGCTCGCTGCGGTGGTCGCGTATAAGCTTGCACATGATGTTGGCTCCGATACCGTCGGTAAGCTCATCGTCAGCACAGTCAATCATCTGGTAACAAACAGAGCCGCCGATCCGTTTACCACGCACAAGCTGCGGGGTCACGATAACGGTCTTGTCCTCCATGGTTTTGTCCTTGCCAATGGGGTTCCACTTCTCCATCCACGATGGATTGTCCTCGTGCTTGCTGTCCTGACCGATGTCGCCAGGCACGTTGGCATGATATACCTTGCCCACGCGTGCAACGAAATAGCCGTTGTTCTTGAAAAGCTGTGGCAGCGTCACGGCGTTCGGCAGACGCGTACGAAAATTGGCTTGCAAGTCCATAACGCCCGTACGCTCAGGCGAATAGCCTGTGAGGAACGAAGCGCGTGTGGGTCCAGAGAGCGGGAACTGACAATAGGCGTTGTTGAAACGCACGGCGTTCTGACGCAAGCGGTCAAGATTAGGGGTCTTCACCACGGGATCATCCCATGCGCCAAGGTCGCAGTTGAGGTCATCACACACGATGAAGAGCACGTTGGTACGCTCCTTCTGTGGCACATCAGGTTTCTGTTTTGGCTGTCTTTTGCCCTGGGCATCGGCAGCTGTAGGGGCTATGGCAAGAAGACTCGCCATGCCAAGGAACAATTTATTAATCATAATGGTTTAAAGTTTTTGATTGTTAATTGTTATTGTTATTTTTCTTTGAATTCTTTCACCGATGGTGTGTAGCCTATGCGGTGTGCGTTGACAAGCAGATACTCATCGCTCTTCAGCGAGATGACCTGTCCTTTCTTATACACCGCCCAAGGAGTAGACACCTTGACGATGGAACCATGGGGTTGCTTGCGCGTAACGAGAGCCATGTCATAATCGACTGTTTTGCGCTCTATGGGCGCATCCTTCTGACCCACTTTCATGATCTTGTAGCCTATGGATGCTCCCTCTGTTGCACACTCTATGACGTAGCCCTTGCCTTGTTTCTTTACAACAGGCTCAGCTGTGAGCGGCTCATGGTCCTCGCCTTTCCACCAGTTGCGGATCATCTCAGGTTCAGGAATATAACCCATGTCTCCGACCTCGTTTATCCATGTGCGGAAAGCCTTGCGCAGCTCCACGAGCTTGTCGTGATATGTCGAGTCGGCAGCAAGGTTATGGATCTCGTCGGGGTCGTTGACCACATCATACAACTCTTCCTGCGGCTTGCTCGGCTTGAACCAGTCGGCTTGCGCGTCGTTGAGCTTTCCTTCCTTATACATCGTCAGCATCTCCTGCATCATGGGCATTCCACGTCGATAGCTAATGTCCTGATATTTGGGTAGCTCCGGATGGAAGTTGTAGATATAGCGGAACCTGCTGTCACGCACAGAGCGCACACGGTCGCGGCACTCGTCCATGCGGTCACGTCCTGCAAACACATACTTTCGTTTTGTCTTTACCGCTTGCGTGCCCATGAAAGCCTGGCCTTGCATGTAATCAGGGATCTGCACACCTGCCAAAGACAACACCGTAGGAGCGATGTCGACCTCGCTAAGAAGGTCGTTGTTCTTCGTTCCCGCCATCTTGCTCTTTGGAAGCTTCACGATGAAGGGTATGTGTGTGCCACGCTCCAGGATCTCACGTTTCATCCATGGCAACGTACCGCCGTGATCTGAAAAGAAGAAGATGTAAGAGTTGTCATAGAGCCCGTCTTCCTTGAGCTGTTTAATGATCTGACCCACCTGCCAGTCCATCATCTGCGAGTTGCTGAGCATTCGGGCCCACGCCTCGCGTGCCGTCTGCGTGTCTTTATAATAAGGTGGCAGACTCTTGATCTGGTCTGCCCTCAACAACAGTTCGGGATGCTCCTTAAACAGATAGCTTTGGTTGAAGAGCTGCGACTCGTGCGTTACGAACAGGTTAAACACACTGAAGAACGGCTTGCCGTCGGGGCGGTTGCGGTAAGTGGCAGCCGGACTGCTCTCGTCCCATGCCGTTACGGGAGGATCAAACTGGTAGTCTTCCTTCTGGCAGTTGGTACAGTAGTAGCCATCCATACGCATCAGCTCAGAGAAGCATCTCACATCAGCAGGAAGGCAAGCCGAATAGGCGGGTTGTCCGAGCATCGCTCTTGTCTTGGGGTTCATCACCTTTGTCCGCATGTTGCCTGTGCCTATAGACGTCGGATACATGCCTGTGATAAGACATGAACGTGAGGGAGCACTTACACCAGCCGTGGTGTACATGCTTTGAAATTGAATGCCATCGGCAGCCAAACGGTCTATGTTGGGTGTGTTCACAACATCGGCTCCATAGGCGCTCATGTATGGCGATATATCCTCGCACGTTATCCAGATGATGTTTGGACGTTCTTTTGGTTGTGCATAGAGAGGTGCGGCTTGTGCAAGAACAGCCGAAGCCAGACATGCAATATTGCTGTATCTCATGTGCAAAAAAAATTTTCCTAAAGAAGACAGATGCCGTGCATTTCACAGCACCTGTCTTTCAAAACCAAATGATATATGATCGAATGAAACTATTTAGCTGTTTGTGCGCCTTGGCCCTTGCCCTGACCCTGTGCGCCTTGGCCTTTTTTCTTTGTTGCAACAGGCTCATAACCGGGAAGCACAACCTTCTTCACACACTTGTCGCCAAGCTCCCATTTAGGAAGCTTGTCCATCATGGCCTTATATTTTGCAGAAAGAGCCTTTTCTTCCTTGGTACGAACTTTCATGGTCAGACCACGACGCTCCTCGGGGTCTTTCTTGTAGTTGTAGAAAGCACCTGTAGAGTAATACTTGTATGTATGGTCTTTGAAGAAGCGGCAAGAATATTTCTCCAGGTTAGCCTGAGGCACATGATTGGGCTGATAGTGTACAAACACCCACTCGCGCTCGTTGGGGTTCTTCTCACCGCGAAGCACGGGGAGGAACGAGTGGCCATCGGTGTCCCACTCAGCAGGAACCTGAATGTTCATGGCATCGGCAAAGGTGGCCATAAAATCGGTGAAATCGACAAGATCATCAACCTGATGGTTCTTAAACTGGCTCTCATACTTACCCCAGCTTGCGAGCATAGGCACACCTGTACCTGTCTCTATAGGCATAGCTTTGCCACCCTTGACCTCTGAGCCGTCCTTCATTGGCACGGTGATGTAACGTGCTGTGCCGTTGTCGCCTACAAAGATCACGATGGTGTTCTCACGAAGCTTCAGGTCATCAAGCTTCTTCATAACCTTTCCAAACAGCTTGTCGGTGTAGCTGCACATGTCTGGGAAATATTTGTTATCCTCGTCATAGCGCTTATTGGGATCCATATCCCAGTCTTGCGAATCGGGTGTGGGGTTGAAGGGATCATGAACGAGGGTCATGGCATAATAGGCCAACCAAGGACGATCCTGATTCTTCTCTATCCAACCGAGCAGATAATCTGAGAAATAGTCTGGGCCATACTGGTCTTCTGTACACTCAGTGTGCTTAACGCCGTCTTGCTCAAACTCGGGCTTGCAATATTTGTTTCCCTTCCATGTGAGGTGGTAGAGACAATAGTTGTCAAAACCGAAGAGCTTAGGCAGACCTGCGTTCTGACCGAGCTGCCACTTTCCTGAGATACAAGTGGTGTAACCGGCATCCTTTGCGAGGTTTGCAAAGGTCTTCTGGTCCTGGTTCATAAACTGGAACTCAGAATAGTTCTTGTAGTTATACTTGCCTGTAAGTGCCTCCACACGCGAAGGTGTTGACAGAGGCTGCGAGGTGCAATAGTTAAACTGAAGACCTTGCTGCGCAAAAGCATCAAGGTTAGGGGTCTTGTAGGTTGAACCATAGCATCCTAAACACTCGCGACCCATATCGTCGGCAAGAATGAAGAGAATGTTGGGGCGCTGGTCTTTGCGTTCTATCTTTTTCTTTTTTGCTGCCTGGCCGAACGAAGGTGCCAGAACAAGCATACTGGCTACGCCAGCTATAAGTTTTGCGTTCATATTGATTTAAGCATTTAGGTTGAAATGGGCTCTAAAAAGAGGTTGTCATAACGACATTTTATAGAACATGACGATATGTTTGGCTTCTTTCTAGAGCCCTGTTTTTCTTTGTTATCATTATTGTTAGAAAGCAATCTTCATCTTCAGGTCAACAGTGAACGGACGGATGAACGTACCGTTAACGGTCTTGCCAAGATAATCGGCCAACTCATAGTCCTGAAGGGTGTTGGTACCGATGATGCGGCCCTGAGCACCACTCTGGTTGAAGAGGTTGGTCATGCTAAGAGAGAACGACACCTTCTTTGTTGCCTGATAGTCGGCACCAGCAAATGTCTCCCAACGTGAGGGGAAGAACATGGTTCCAGGCATAACGGCGGCCTGCTTTGAGAAATAGCGGAAGCTTGCCCATACACGATACTTCTTGAACGAATAAGAAGGATCGAGCTCGAGGAGAAACTTAGACACCGAACGAGCAACAACGCCATCATAGTCGTAAGTCTCGGCAGGCTGCACAACGGTCTGGCCGTTCTGCTTGTAGGTTGTCTCAGGCAAGGTGAACTTGAAGTCGAAGTACTTGGGATCCTGTATTGTAACCATGCAGTGGAACTGGAAGCCCTTGAACGGACGGATGATAGCATCTGTTGTCCAACCAAGAGTCTTCACACCATACATAAAGCCCATCTTGATAGCCTCTGACGAGTGGGGATGAGTGGGATCGCTGCTGTCCTTACCAGTGTAGTTGAAGTTGCCTTGCTGGGCGATGTTGTCACGGCTGATATAGTAGACGCGTGAGATGAGTTCAACAGCCTTTGAGTTGAGGAACACACCACCGGCGAAATAAGGAACAGTAGATGTCTTTGAACCACAGAAGCCGTTCACGCCATCTTCCTCTTTTCCCTTGTAAGCGTTCATGGGGTTACCGACCTCAAGACGATATGCATCGGCCACAATACCAAAGTTCTTCTTGATGTTGTAAGTAACGGTTGCGGTGAAGCTCTTGTTGAAGAACTCGTTGTTCTGGTGACGGATGTTACACTTGTCGCTGCTCTTGTCGGTCTCTATGTACAAAGCGTTGTTTTTACGAGCTGAAGCAGGCGAGTAGTCGAAACACTGGCCATAATACTCGAAACGGGCACCGAGATCAACTTTCAAGCCCTTTACAGGACGAATCTGTGTCATGCCGTAAATAGCCTGCTTGGTCTCTGTACCTGCGAGATACAGCATCTGAGCGTTATACTGGGTGTTACCATACTCGTCATGAAGAGCCACGCCTTTGTTCACGCGGATGAGCTGCTGAGGATTGGGCTCAACAGAAAGGAAACTGTTGAAAGACGACTGGGTGAAATCTTGAATGTTGTAGACCATACCAGAAAGGCCCAAGCTCCAATCCCATTTCTTGTTCTTCTTGCTCAACTCAAGACGCTCTGTGAAAAGGTGTGTTGTAGTAGGAGCTGTGAGTCCACACATAAGGTTCTGCACCGCCCCACCGGTATATTCTTTCTTATAGACACCGTCAACAACATTTCCCATGTCGTTCTTGTTGTTTGCATAATAGAAATGGGTTGTGGCAGGATATTCGCAGAGGGTCTTGTTGAGTGCCATGTTGGCAAAACCCGACTTGCCATATTGGTAACGCACACCCCAGTCAAGATTCAAGCCCTTCTTGTTAAGCTTCTGCTTACCAAAGAAGTCGAAAGCATGAACGTCCGACTTTGCGATGTCATCCCAAATGTCTACCCACTCTTTCTTGCCTGTCTTGGGATTCATCCAATAGTAGTCGCGTGTGCTCTTGAGATAAGAGTCGTGACCAATCTTGAAATTGTCGAGCTCAGTAACGTTCTTGTCGTCACTGTTGAAGATGTAAGGACAGAAATTGTCCTGAAGCTTATGAGTTCCAATATACTTGTATTGGAAATTGAACTCGCCACCCTTGTAACGTTTTGTCAACAAACCTTTAACGTCAAGCACCTGGTCCTTGTAGTTGAGAGCCTGCGAACGTGTTGTCTCGGGGTTATAATTTGCAAACACGTTTACATGATAGAACCAACCGTTCTTGATGGGACCGGCCAACGAGAGGTTGCCAGACATCTTACCAAAGCTGTTGGTTCCGATGTTCATTTGGGCTCTGAAATTTTTTGTTCCTTGACGGGTGTCTGTAGACATGCCCACAACAGATGCGCCAAAACGCATTGCTGTCTCTGAGAACGACATAGGTGTAGGTTTCTTGAAAGAGCCATCCTGACGCCATGCCTGATTGTTCTTCAGGACATAATTGTCACCAGATACCAACATGCCGTTTTCTGCCACTACACCACCATTGGGAAGATCAGGAAGACCAACGTTGATGAAACGAGGCTCCGACTCTTCGCTTGCGTTCATCATCATGTTGTTTGCCTTTCCAAGGTTGGTGTCGCTGCCTTCTCCCGACTTTGCTACCACCTCTTGCTTTTCTCTCTGCTTACCTTTATTGTTCTGCTTGTTGTTTTGCGCGTTCATTGGCAAAGCAACCATTGCACATAAAGGAATTGTCCATAAAGCTGCTGACTTCATAAGTTTAGTTATCAGTTAAAATTGTTATAATTTAATATGATTGATTAATTTGTTCTCGTTTGCAAAGTTACTAATTAAGCTCTGCCGCAACTATAGCATGTAAAGACCAAAAGTAAACTTCCCAAACGCACAAGCCATTAATTGTCAATACATTAGCATAGTGTAACAGAGCTTAAAAAGTAAACTTCATGCCTGTTATACAAAATCTTAATACTCGTCTACAGACAGAGTTTTGCGGTAGTTGACAAGCGTCTTCATCAACTGACGTGTTATCTTTTCTGTTCCAGGTTTGCCATAGATGTTGTTAAGCTCTGTAGGGTCTGCCTGGAGGTCATACAGCTCATAATAATTTACGGGGCCGTCGTTCTGGAAATAGTTACCAGACGACAGCCAGTTGAACACACGGTTCTCGCGTGTGCCGGGAATCATCTGATACTTGTTTTGCGCTGCATCTTCTTTCTCGCCCTTACCATAGAAATGGATAAGCTTGTAACGCTCTGTACGCACACCGTCGTGCTTGCGCACAAGGTGGAAGGTAGGATAATCGTAATAATGATAATAGAGATCCTTACGCCAGTTCTTCACCGCGTTGCCAGCGAAGAGAGGCACAAGCGAGCGTCCTGTCATCTTCTTTGTCTGCTTCACACCTGCAAGATTGAGGAATGTGGGGGCAAAGTCGATGTTCTGCACTAACTGATTACATTTGCTGCCTTCCTTCACATGTCCGGGATAGCTGATGATGAGCGGTGTGTGCATCGACTCCTCATACATGAATCGCTTGTCGAACCATCCGTGCTCACCCATGTAGAAACCTTGGTCTGAGGTATAAACCACGATGGTGTTCTTGTCGAGATTGTTCTTCTCCAGATAGTCGAGAAGCTGACCCACGCTCTCGTCTACAGAGGCAATGGTTGCCATGTAGTCGCGTATGTAGTTTTGATATTTCCACACAGCAAGAGCCTTACCGGTGAGGTTGCCCATCAAGAACTTATAGTTGCGAGGCATGTAATAGTTGTCCCAAGCCTTGCGCTGATCAGGAGTCATGCGGTCAAGCTCAGCACGAAGCGACGTGTAAGACAAACGGCTAGCAGGGTCGTTCTTGTCATACAGCTCTATGACCTTAAGGTCCTGTACCATCTCCATGTCGTCTGCAATGCTCATCTTCTGGGTGTGGGCAGCCGCTCCGCGTGTAGAATAGTCGTCCCAGAAAGTTGAGGGCAACGGGAAATTGACATCTGCATACTTGCCTATGTTCTTTACATCAGGGAACCAGTTGCGGTGGGGCGCCTTGTGGTGTACCATCAGCAAGAAGGGCTTGCTTTTGTCACGATGCTCAAGGAAGTCTATCGAATGCTCGGTCACAAGAGTGGTTGCATATCCCATCTCCTGCTTATATTCGCCATAATGGCCTGTCGAGCAGAACATCGGATTGTAATATTTGCCTTGGTCGTCGAGCACATGATAGTAATCGAAACCTTTGGGCTCGGTCATAAGGTGCCATTTTCCAACAATAGCCGTTTCATAACCGGCATCGTGCAACATTTCTGAGAAGAACGGCTGTGTGGCATCAATGCCTTCAAGCAGCTGTCGCTGTCCGTTCTGATGGCTATACTGGCCTGTGATAAGGCAAGCACGGCTCGGTGCAGAAAGGGAATTTTCTACGAAACAGTTGTTGAACAGCATGCCTCGCTGCGCCAATCGGTCGATATTGGGCGTAGGTGCCAGCTTTGAAATAGCACTTCCATAAGCGCTTATGCACTGCATGGCATGGTCATCACACATGATGTAAAGGATGTTTGGACGCTGATCTTCAGCTCCAGCATTGGCTGTCTGAGCCACAGCCCTGCCTCCAACGGCGGCAAGTGCCAACGTTGAGAGAACAAGATTGATTTTGTTCATTTTTTTATTGTTTTAGTCAAGATCTGCATGTTGCATGTTGACAACATGCTGACCTTAGGTTATTTGAATTGTTTATTACCTAATACGTCAATCGTTTGAACTCTTGCTTTGTAGCAAGCACGTTATTAACCTTTACCACTGATACCTCAACATCAAGATCAAGAGTCTGACGGATGTCACGACTTGAACTGCCTAAGAGCAACTGGTAACGGCCTGCGTCAACACGCCATGCCGACTGCTGCTCGTCAAACGAGGCAAGGTCATGACTGTCGAAGGTCATGGTCAGCGTCTCGTGCTCACCGGGTGCCAGAACCCGTGTCTTGGCAAACGCCTTCAACTCTTTCGCAGGCTTGTTCATAAGCTTGCTGTCAGGAGCTGACACATAGAGCTCAACGACCTCTTTTCCACTTGTCTTACCGTTGTTTGCAACATCAACAGAAACCACAACTTTGCTACCGTCACGCTTCACTGCAGCATTGCTGTAAACGAACGACGTGTAAGACAATCCGTAGCCAAACGGATAGGACACGGCTTTGTCAAAGGAATCGAAATAACGGTAGCCCACATAAACGTCCTCTGCATAACAGGCATAATCGATGTTTTTCTGTTTCTGTTTGTTACCGACTCCATCAGCATTGTTTCTATCAAAAGCTATCATCTTGCCTTCTGTCGGGAAATTGTCAGACGAGGCATGGTCAGCAAAGCTGTTGGGGAAGGTCATGGTAAGCTTACCCGATGGCGACACCTTGCCTGTAAGGATGTCTGCCACGCTGTTGCCACCCTCCTGCCCTGCTTGCCATGCGAGCAATATTGCATCAGGCAGGTTCTTCCATGACGCTGTCTCTATAACGCCGCCAATATTCAAAAGCACAACCACCTTTTTGTTCTTTGCATGGAAAGCATCACATACCTTATGCAGCAACGCGATCTCTTCCTCACTAAGATTAAAATCTGACAACTTGCGGTCAACAAACTCGCCAGAAAGACGGCCTATAGTCACCACCGCCACATCGTTACTCTCGGCAATGGCGGCCAGACGGTCATCATCATAGACCTTTTCCTTAGGCAATGGAGCAGAGAGGAAACGGGCCATCGGACCCTCGGGCTTCTTGACCTGTGTCTTGGCATAAGCGATGTGCTGGCATATTCTGCCTGCATGCTGTCGTCGGTCTTCAACCCTGCATTTTTCATTCCTTCAAGGAGCGACACGGTGTAAGCTCTGTTCACATTGCCCGAGCCTGTGCCTCCGGCAATAAACTCGTAAGAGCAGTTGCCAAACAGCGCCACCTTATTTATATTATTAAAGGGCAAGGCACCGTTGTTCTTTAACAAGACCATTCCTTCTACAGCACTCTGTCGTGTAACAGAAGCATGGCCTTTAAGGTCGGGGTGATTGTTGTATCTGTAATTGTGGAAACGCTGCGTGCGCATGACCATCTCCAATATGCGTGAAATGTTTTTATCGACAACCTTCATCTTAAGACTTCCGTCAGAAAGCGCACTCTTAAGCTGGTCATACTGCTGCTTGCGACCAGGCATAAGCAAGTCGTTACCAGCCTTCATCTGCTCCACAGCATCCTTGCCTCCATACCAGTCGGTCATAACCATGCCGTCAAAGCCCCACTCGTCACGCAACACGGTGGTGAGCAAATCGTGGCTTTGCGAAGCGTATGTGCCGTTGATGTAGTTGTATGAAGACATAACGGTCCAAGGCTTGGCTTCCTTTACAGCTATCTCAAAAGGCTTGAGATAGATCTCACGCAAGGCACGCTGACTGACAATGGCATCAACACCCTGTCGGTTTGTCTCCTGATTGTTTACGGCAAAATGCTTTATCGAGGTTCCAATACCATTGCTCTGAACACCTTTGACATAAGCAACGGCAATCTTGCCAGCCACAAACGGGTCTTCAGAATAATACTCAAAATTGCGACCGCAAAGAGGGTTACGGTGAATGTTCAACGCTGGTGCAAGCAACACGTCCACGCCATATTCTTTTGCTTCATTGCCTATTGCCTTACCCACATGCTTCACCAAATCGGTATTCCATGTAGAAGCGAGCAGTGTACCAATAGGGAAATGTGTGCAATAATAGGTGTTTATGTCATCTTTGCGCGTTGGGTCTATACGCAAACCCGCAGGTCCGTCAGCAAGCACAGCTGGCGTTATGCCGAGTCGGCTTATGGCATAAGTGTTGCCTGCCGCACCTGGCACATAGTTTTTCGTTGCACCCACCACGGCTGTTCCTGCCGCATCGACATCCAGATTTTGTCCTATGACAAGATGAAGCTTCTCGTCAAGCGTCAACGACTTCACAACACTACTGAGTGTTTTGGGCGACAACTGTGTTACTCCATGATTACATGAACACAACAGAGCCGCTCCGATAAAGAGCAAGTGTTTTTGTTTCATTTTTTAAGTATGCAGTTATTAGTTTTTCTGTTTGCAAAGTTACTTATATATTAATAATGAGTAACATATAAGTAAAGGACAAAAGTAAACTTCTATTTTTAATAACATGCTGATAATGAGCACACATTGAAAAACACCAATAACAAGAAAAGTAAGGTAAAAAAAACTGTTAGATTATGAAAAAAGCAAACAAAAAAGCCATGTCCCCACCCTCTTTAGAGAGAGTTAAGAACATGGCTTTTATAAAAAGAACTGTCTTTAAAAAGAACTGTCTTTAAAAAGATCTGTTTTAAAAGGTCAATGGTCTACCTTTAAAGGCAGTCTGTCTCGTTACAGTTGCACCTTGTATGTGCTTATGCTGTTGGCCGCAATTATCTTCACGACATACACACCCTTGGCAAGACCGCTTACGGCCTCGGCTGGTGTGGCCTGTGCCTTGTCGGCAACGACATGGCCGGCGAGGTCATAGACCACGATGCGGGCAGCCTCGGCTGGGATGGAAGCGATGCCCGAAGCGGTGGTGTTGTTCACAGAGAGCGCAATGTATCTGTCGGCAGCTCCGCGCGAAGAGAGCTTCACATAAGCCTCGTGAACGCCAGCGTCAAGAGAGTTGAACGACACGGTGAACTTGCCGCCCTTAAGCCCCAGACCGGGTGTCGAGAGGTTAAACTTCGACTTGTTAGGGCCGCCGAGGGTGAGCTGCACGGGTTCTGCGAGGTTTTCTGTGGCAACGGTCACCTCGTCAGATGTGGCGTCCTTGCCCACCTCTGCCACGAAGGCAAGCTGCGACACGCTGGGACGGATAACAGGAATGTCGGTACGGCCGTAGGTCACATCGTCAACATAATAGGTTGCCGAGTTGAGTCGTCCGCGCGTACCTGTAAAGCGGAAGCCCATGAACATCACATCGGGAAGGTCATACTCTGCAAGGTCGAGATGATACTCGTTCCACTCGCCGCTCTGGTCCTTTGTGCAAGGCATGGTGAGGTTGATGGGCTGAACATAAGGCTCGCCGTCGAGCATGTCAATGTAGCAAAGTTCAAGCTTGTCGGCCTGACCGTCTTGCAGATAGTCGCCGCGCACACGGAAGGTGAACATCTTCGATGTGGCGTTCTTAAAGTCGAGAGCAGGTGTGACGAGCAGCGTCTGCAGGGGTGTCTCTTCGCCGTCCGCAACCTTCGAGTCGTAAGGAGTGACCTTAGCCACCTGTTCGCCGGCAGAGGTATCGTCGTCAGCGAACGAATAGCCCCACCAGGCGCGTGTGCCCTGAAGGGCGCTGTTGGTCCAGGCGGTGAGGTGCAGCGGCTTGTTGCGCTCCACACCGTCGAACGTCTCGTTGAGGAGCTTCACGGGAGCGGCTGTGCTGAGCACAAACTCATCGCCCTCCTTTGTGGGCTCTGTCTGTGTGCCGTCAGTGGCCACACCCTCCAACGGAACGATGATGTCGTCCATGCCGAGAGCCGAGATGACGAGAGCGTTGGTGAAGGTGCCTGCCGCTGTTGGGGCAAACGTCACCTTCACGGTGTTCTTTGTAGCCTTCATGAGCATGGTGTTGTTCACGCGGAAGATGCCAGGCTCCTTAACAGCAACCTTTCCGAAGTCGGGCAGACCGGAGGTTGTGATCTCAAGGGTCTGCTCATGGGTCTCGCCAGCCTTTGCCTTAAACTGCGCGAGGGCGGCAGGGTTGAGCGTTGCCTTAGGCGGGTTCTGCTCGTCAATGGCGTAAGCGTTGATGATGATGCTCTTCGAGAGTTCGGGCAGAGAAGGACAGTCGACAAACACTACAGCCTTGTGCTTTGCCACCTTTGTAGGAACATAAGACACCACGATGTCAGTCTCGCTTGAGCCCTTGTCTATGCTTGATGCAGAAAGGGCAAACTGGTTCGCGCCAGCGCCTGTCAGCTCAAGCGTTATGGGTGCAGGCATGTTCTTTGCCGACACATGGAGCTTCACGGCCTCTGTGGTCTTGCCCACAACGCCAGCCACCAGGTCCACGGTAGCAGGGGTGACATCAAACGAAGGCACGCCCTGTGAGGCCGTCACCACATCGTCGGCACCGCGCGGAGCGATGATGAGCTGTGTGGCTGAGGCAAAGGTGAGAATGCCTGTCAGCTCCACCTCATCGGTAGGAATGGTCTTGCCAATGAGCGTTGTGCCCTTGAATATGCGCACATTGGCTTCATTGGTGCCATCGGTAACGACAGGCTGCTTCATGCCTTCAGCAAAGGAGGCATTCTCTGCCACATCCTTAAACTTCAGCCCCTTCACCTTAACGACCTTTGCCACATAATCGGCAGGAGCGGTCTTAAGGTCTGCCAACGTAGCCTCTACAGGCTCCACGGTGTTGCCTTTAGAAAGGACCTTGCCAAGATTGACGTTGAAAGGAATGGCATAGAGAGAGCCCGATCCCTGTTGCAGGCCAAAGATTGTGCCTGTGATACGGTCACCCGTCTCGGCATCCGTTTTAAGCGCGCCATACTCGTCAACAACCGTTATGGCGCCTGTGGCATCTTGCAGATAATAGGTGGGATAGCTTCCGCCCTTGTCTACATAGGTGACTGTGGCCTCACCCGAATAGCGATAGGTGAGATAATCGTCCACGTTCTCGCTATAGAGCGCCTTAAGAGACGAGATATCGGCAGGCTTGAAGCCATTCCATGACACATTTATCACAACGTCCTTAGCTCCGTTGCTCTTTAGCGTGAGCGTGGCTTTCTGGCTTCCTTCGGTGTAAGCGACATGAACATGCAACGTGGCACCATCGCCGCTCATCGCGTCGTCCTTTGACAGCGTGGCGGGTAAAACGGTTACGGCAGGTGAAGACGACTCTACAGAGATGTCGCCCGTGAGATTGCTGCCTGTGACAACGATGTCGCCGCTATATTCGTCGCCGGCATACACATCACCAAGGACAAGCGACTTTTTGGTGACGTTGAGCTTGGGAGCATCGTCGGCACCAGCTTCTCCAAACAGTCCAGCATAGGTGTCGCTCACACGCAGCGAGGCCACGTTGAGCTCAGGGGCTGTGAGCGTGGTGGTGGTACCCTGACGCAGCTCCACGCCCTGCAGGCCATAGTTTTTCACACCACTTCCGGTGTGGTTTACGCCGTCAATGAACGCGCTTGCTGTCGTCGGCTCGTTCTTAAAGCTGGCGGGGTTGACATAAAGGTAGACATTGTCATGGCTTTCATATCCATCATTAGGAACTATCTCATAGCGCATCACCACCAGATAGGTTTGACCGAGCTTCAATGTCTTGTCAGCAAACACAGGTTTGGCAGAACCACGCTCCACGCCAATCTTCACCTCGTCGGCATTTTCGGCAGGGGCAAAATAGATTCGTCCCAGCTCTACAGGGTTTATGCCTTCGGCAATGACCGATTTTTTTATTCGTGGCTCAAGGGCCAACGAATAGACATTGCCCACGGGCTGCTTCTCAACATTGACAAGAGCAGAGAAATAGACGTTGCCTGTCTTTATGCCTTCATCGTTGTCGGTGAAACGCACATGCAAATCTTCACCACTCTTGGTGGCTCCGAGATGCACACTCTTGCCATCGGCCTTGTCATAATAGCCGGGATATGTGAGAGGCTTGTTTACAACTTGAATGGGGTCTTCAGCGTTTCCACCGTAACGAACCCATCCTCCTTGACCATAAAGATTGCCTTCGGGATAGTTGAAATCTTCTCGAAAGCTCACCTGTGCCGCAAGCTCTGACGGCAAGGCGAACAGACTGACGAGCAACAGGAGAAGCCATGTTGCCATAGTCTTAAATGTGTAGAAATGTTTCATTCAAATGTGTTTTTTGATAAAACGTTTAGCGTTAATTAAACTTTATTGCATCAAGATGCAAAAATACACTTTTTTGTGTTGTTTTGCAACTAAACAGAGTTTTTTTTCGTGCGCCATTATTAATAACTCAAGTTTTGCTCATCTAATTTTTTATTACTAATTTTGCGCTCGTTAAACTCGTTAAAAAAGAGAATTCATGGATAACAAAAAACAACCACTCATCGCACACCTGTGCATGCTTTGTGCAGGCACCTGCTGGGGACTGATGGCCCCTATAGGCAAAGACGCCATGCTCAACGGCATCGACGGCATAGACCTCGTTAGCTTCCGCGTTCTCGGTGGTGCCCTGCTGTTCTGGCTCACCTCTCGGTTTACAAAGAAAGAGCATGTGCCTGTGAAAGACATCCTGCTGTTGGGCTGCGCCGGACTGTTTGCCCTTGTCTTCAACCAATGTAGCTACACCATTGGGCTGAACCTTACCTCGCCCAGCAACTCAAGCATCATGACAACCTCCATGCCTATCTTCGCCATGGTGCTGTCGTTCTTCATCCTGAAAGAGCCCATAACATGGCAGAAGACGGGTGGCGTGCTCCTTGGATGTGCCGGCGCTGTGATCATAATAACGACCAGCGCCACGGCCGGCAACGCCAAGGTGGGCAACATCTGGGGCGATCTGCTCTGCATGTCGGCACAACTGTCATTCGCCCTCTACCTCTCACTCTTCAAGCCGTTGGTACAAAAATATTCGCTCTTCACGGTGAATAAATGGATGTTTACCTGGGCCACACTGATAATATGGCCCTTCACCCTTGGCCATGTCTCAAGCATCGATTTTGTTTCCGTGCCCATGAGCACATGGTGGGAAACGGGCTTTGTGGTGTTCTTCGGCACCTACATCAGCTACATCTGCATGATGGTCGGGCAGCAGACCCTTCGCCCGACGGTTGTCAGCGTCTACAACTACATGCAGCCGCTGGTGTCGGTAAGCGTCAGCGTGGCTGCTGGCCTTGCTGTGTTCAAGACCTCACAAGCCTTGGCCGCCATTCTTGTGTTCTCTGGCGTTTGGTTCGTGGTAAAATCGAAATCGAAACATGACATGAGCAAGGCTTAGATTGAAGACTGCTATAAGATAAAAGATAAAAGATAAAGCTATAAGCTATAAAACAGGAAAAACCACTTCCGAGACAATCGTTTCAGAAGTGGCTTTTTTATTGTTTCTTTGAGCTTGTCTTTATCCCACAAGCTCATCGATTTTTCTTAGAGCACATCCTCAACAGGCGTGTAAGGCAAACTGTAGAGGTCGGCAACAGGCTTGAACACCACCTTGCCGTCAACAACATTGAGACCCTTCTTCAGAGCCTCGTCGTCGGCACACGCTTTCTTCCAACCCTTGTCGGCAAGAGCCAGCGCATAGCGCATGGTGGCGTTGGTAAGGGCTGCCGTAGAAGTGTTGGGCACAGCACCCGGAATGTTTGCCACGGCATAATGAACGATGCCGTCAAGCTCATAACCAGGATCGCTATGGGTCGTGGCGTGTGAGGTCTCGAAGCATCCGCCCTGGTCAATGGCCACATCAACGAGCACGGTGCCTGGCTCCATGAGCTTAAGCATGTCGCGTGTGATGAGCTTTGGCGTGATGTCGCCGGGAATGAGAACGGAGCCAATGACGATGTCCACATCCTTAAGCTCTGCCACGATGTTATGGTGAGACGAATAGAGCGTGTCTACGTTTGGCGGCATGGTGACAGAGAGCTCATGCAACCTTGGCAACGACACATCGGCAATGACCACGTTAGCACCCATGCCGGCAGCCACACGGGCAGCCGCCTGTCCCACGATGCCACCGCCGAGCACCAGCACCTTGATGGGCTTCACGCCAGGCACGCCACAGATGAGCTTGCCCTTTCCGCCCTTGGTCTTCTGCAGATAGTAGGCACCGTTTATTGTTGCCATACGTCCTGCTACCTCACTCATTGGAATGAGCAGAGGCAGGGCGCCATTGTCGAGCTGCACCGTCTCGTAAGCCAGACACACGCCGCCACTCTTTATCATGGCATCTGTGAGCTCGCGGTCAGAAGCGAAATGAAAATAGGTAAACAGCAGCTGCCCTTTCTTTACCAGCGCATACTCAGGAGCTATTGGTTCCTTCACCTTTACAATCATGTCGGCCACAGCATACACCTCCTCGATGGTAGCAAGGATCTTTGCGCCTACAGCAACGTAACTGTCATCTGGGAAACCGCTACCATCGCCTGCGGTGTGCTGAACGTACACCTCATGACCATGTTTTACCAACTCGGCGACGCCCGAAGGAGTCATGCCCACACGGTTCTCATTGTTTTTGATCTCTTTAGGAATACCAATTTTCATAATTCAAGATCTTTAAAAGTTAATTATATAGTTGACAAGAAAATTCGTCACTCCCTGTTTACCCCGCTTCGTCAGCCACGTTTTAAAGTAAGCCAAGTTTTCTTAATCCTCAAAAAGCCAAGTTTTCTTAACCAACTCCAGGATTTTTCACTTTTCGTTTTTCACTTAAATAGCTTTTCCCTCATAACGGCGTCAGCCTTTTTTACCTTTTTACCTTTAAAAAGTCTTTTTTACCTTTAAAAAGCCCTCATCTCTCCCCAATAGCCACATATTCCTTTGGCGTAAGGATGTTCTTATAGGCAGGTCTGATGATGCGTCGGCCTTCAAAGTTGAGCTCCTCAATGCGGTGCGCCATCCATCCCACGATACGTGCCATGGCAAAGATAGGCGTGTAGATCTCCTGCGGCAGACCGATCATCTCATAGATGAAGCCACTGTAGAAATCGACATTGGCACAGATCGGCTTCTTTGTCTTGCGGTGAGCCGACACACACTTGATGGCCTCCTGTTCAAGAAGACGAAGGAAGTTATACTCCTCCTCGCGTCCCTTCTCCTTTGCCAACTCGCCCGCAAGCCTCTTCAGCTCCACGGCACGCGGGTCACTCATGGTGTAGACCGCATGGCCAATGCCATAGATCAGTCCGGTCCGGTCATAAGCCTCCCCACGCAACATGCGATAGAGATAAGTGTCGATCTCATCGGTGTTCTTCCAGTCCTTGATGTTCTCCTTCAGGTGGTGGAACATGTTTATCACCTTAATGTTGGCGCCACCATGAAGCGGACCCTTGAGCGAGCCTATGCCCGCCGCGATACTTGAGTAGGTGTCGGTGCGCGACGATGAAGTAACGCGCACGGTGAACGTCGAGTTGTTACCGCCGCCATGCTCAGCCTGAATGATGAGCAGCATGTCGAGCATACGCGCGTCGAGATCGGTAAAGTCTTCATGCTTAAGCATGTAGAGGAAGTTCTGCGCGATGGTGAGGTTCTCGCGCGGATGGCGTATGTGCAGAGAGCGGCCCTGCACCGAGTGGCGGTAGATGTTGTAGGCGTAGGCAATGATTGTCGGGAAGCGTGCAATCAGCTCCACCGCCTGTCGCATGAGGTTGTCGCGTGAGATGTCGTCGGGATTGGGGTCGAAGGTGTACATCTCCAGCACACTACGCGCAAGGATGTTCATGATGTTTGAGCCTTCAAGATCAATGATGTGTACGATGGTCTTGTGGTCAAGCGCCATGTTGTCGTTTATAAGTTCACTGAAAGCATCGAGCTCCTCCTTGTCGGGCAGGTTTCCCGACAGCAGCAGAAACGCAATCTCCTCAAATCCGAAACGCTTCTCTGCCAACAGCGGCGACACGAGGTCGTCAAGCTCATAGCCACGATAGAACAGTTTGCCGTCGGTGGGACGCAACTTCCCGTCCTCGCCACGCTCATATCCCACCACGTTTCCTATGTTTGTCAGTCCCACGAGCACGCCACTGCCGTCCTCGTTACGCAGTCCGCGCTTCACGCCATATTTTGGGAACAGCTCATTGTCGATCTTGCAAGAGTTCTTGACCTCGTCCGACAGCTTATATATCAGATAATCCTTGTTCATGTTTCTTTATTGGTTTTTCGCATGTCAACGCCATGCTCTGTTTTTACTCTACTGTTTTCACATTCTCTTCTCGCTTTTTTCTTATTCTCTTCTCGCGCATGTTGCTTTCACGCCAATGCGCCTACAAGCTCTCCGCCAGCTTGTCACCAAACGCCTTTGTGCCGAGGGCTTTGCCGTCAGGCATGAAACGCGCAAGGTCGGCGGTGGCTACACCTTGTGTGAAGAGACGTTCGAGAGCGTCGGTGATAAGCTGCGCTGCCTCGTTCCAACCCATATAGTCAAGCATCATCACAGCAGAGAGGATAATGCTTGAAGGGTTCACCTTGTCTTGTCCTGCAATGTCGGGAGCGATACCGTGTGTTGCCTCAAAGATGGCATGACCCGTGTGGTAGTTGATGTTCGCGCCCGGCGCAATGCCGATGCCTCCCACCTGTGCTGCCAGCATGTCGCTCACATAGTCGCCGTTGAGGTTCATGGTCGCGATAACACTATAGTCTTGCGGCTTGAGCAGAGCGTTCTGAAGGAACGCGTCACAGATGCAGTCGTTCACGACCAGTCGTCCGCTCTTCAGCTCCTCACCATACTCGCGTTCAGCCAGCTCGTAGCCCCATTTCTTGAATCCGCCTTCCGTAAATTTCATGATGTTGCCCTTGTGCACCAGCGTCACGGTCTTGAGGTCGTGCGCCAGAGCATAGTCGATGGCGCTGCGGATGAGTCGCTCACTACCCTCTTTTGAGACGGGCTTCACGCCGAACCCTGACGTCTCGGGGAAGCGCACCTTCTTGACGCCCATCTCGTCGTGCAGGAAGCGGTAGAATTTCTTTGCCTCGTCTGATCCTGCCTCCCACTCTATTCCGGCATAGATGTCTTCCGTGTTCTCACGGAAGATGCACATGTCCACCTTCTCAGGATGCTTCACCGGCGATTCTATTCCGCGGAAATAGCGCACGGGCCGTTGACACACATAGAGGTCGAGGGTCTGGCGCAGGGCCACGTTGAGCGAGCGAATGCCTCCACCAACTGGCGTCATCAGCGGACCTTTTATGCCCACCAGATATTCTTTGAAGGCATCGAGGGTGGCTTGCGGAAGCCATTCGCCTGTCTGCTCATGCGCCTTTCCGCCGGCAAGGACCTCCTTCCACACAATCTTCCGTTTGCCGCCATAAGCCTTTTCCACGGCTGCATCGACCACCTGTTGGCAAACAGGCGTTATCTCTGCACCGACACCATCGCCCGTGATGAAAGGCACGGTCGGCGTGTCGGGCACCATCAGTTTTCCGTTCTTCTTCTCTATCTTGTTTGTGACATTGATCTTATCCATAACATTGTTCTCCTTTTCTCTTGAGGTTGAACCTACTTGTTTTTCATAACATAGTTTAGCGCACTTCCTGCTTTGAACCACTCTATCTGCGTTGCGTTGTAAGTGTGGTTTGCAGCAAAGCTCTCTGTTGTGCCGTCGCTGTGGTGAAGGGTGACGTTTAATATGCTGCCCGGTGCAAACTGTGACAGTCTGGTCACCGAGATGCGGTCATCCTCGCGCACAAGGTCGTAAGAAGCCTTGTCGGCAAAGGTTATTGCGAGCACGCCTTGCTTCTTGAGATTGGTCTCGTGTATGCGTGCAAAACTCTTTGCCAGCACCACCTTGACGCCCAGGAAGCGCGGCTCCATGGCAGCATGCTCACGCGAACTGCCTTCGCCGTAGTTGTCCTCAGCCACCACTATCGATGACAGCCACTGGGCCTTATACAGCTTTGCCACCGCCGACACGGCCTTATACTGTCCGTCGGTCTGACACAGCACCTTGTTCGACTCGCCGTTGAAAGCATTGACGGCTCCCATGAGGAGGTTGTCGGAGATGTTCTGCAGATGACCACGATATTTAAGCCATGGGCCAGCCATAGAGATATGGTCGGTGGTACACTTGCCCTTGGTCTTTATGAGAAGCGGCATGTCGGTAAAGTCGTTACCGTCCCACGCCTCAAACGGCTCAAGCTTCTGCAGGCGGTCAGAGGTCGGCGCTATCACCACTTCAATCTTTGACGTGTCGCCATCGGTAGGCGCAATGAAACCCTTGTCCTTGACCTCAAAGCCACGCGGCGGGAACACATCGCCCACAGGTGCATCGAGCATCACAGCCTTGCCGTCGGCATCAAGAAGCGTGTCGGTGGCGGGGTTGAAGTCGAGGCGTCCCGCAATGGCGAGAGCCATCGTAAGCTCCGGACTGCCAATGAAGGCATAGGTGTTGGGGTTGCCGTCGGCACGTCTGCGGAAGTTGCGGTTGAACGATGTCACGATGGCGTTCTTGCGCTCAGGGTCGTCGGTGTGACGGTGCCACTGTCCTATGCACGGTCCACAGGCGTTTGTCATGATCACAGCCCCTATACGACGGAAATCGTCGAGCAACCCGTCGCGTTCTGCCGTGAAGCGTATCTGCTCTGAGCCAGGGTTTATGATGATCTGTCCCTTCACCTTGATGTTTTTCTCCGCCGCCTGACGTGCCACAGAAGCGGCATGTGCAAGGTCCTGATATGACGAGTTGGTGCAGGAACCGATAAGTCCCACCTCCACCGTCATGGGGTAGTCTTCACGCGGTCCCTTGGTCCGCATCTCGCTGACGGTTGTTGCCGCATCGGGCGTGAACGGTCCGTTGAGGTGCGGCTCTATTGTTGAGAGGTCTATGTCTATGAGCTTGTCATAATAGTTCTCCGGATTGTCATACACCTCGCTGTCTGCCTGCAGGTCGGCAGCACATGAACGTGCCATGTCGGCCACCTCGCTGCGTCCTGTCTCACACAGATAGTCGGCGGCGTTGTCGTCGAAAGCGAAGAGCGAGCAAGTGGCTCCCAGCTCCGCTCCCATGTTGCAGATGGTCGCCTTGCCTGTTGTAGATATTGTTACTGCTCCCGGTCCGAAATATTCGAGGATGGCGTTTGTGCCGCCCTTCACCGTGAGTTGTCCCAGAATTTCAAGGATCACATCTTTGGGCGAAGCCCATCCCGACAGCTCTCCTGTCAGGCGCACACCAATGAGGCGCGGCATCTTCAGCTCCCAAGGCTGGGCCGTGAGCACATCCACAGCATCGGCACCGCCCACACCCACAGCGACCATGCCCAGTCCGCCGGCGTTTGGCGTGTGCGAGTCAGTACCCACCATCATGCCTCCTGGGAAGGCATAGTTCTCAAGCACCACCTGGTGTATTATTCCTGCGCCCGGTGCCCAGAAGCCGATATGATATTTCTCCGACACCGACCGCAAGAAGTCGTAGACCTCGCTGTTCACTTTCTTTGCAGCAGGCAGGTCTTCCTCCACGCCGTTGTCGGCTTTTATGAGGTGGTCACAATGCACCGTTGCCGGCACCGCCACCCGACTCTTGCCTGCGTTCATAAACTGCAGCAAGGCCATCTGTGCCGTTGCGTCTTGCATTGCCACGCGGTCGGGTCTGAAATCGACATAATCTTCTCCGCGTCGGAACGGTTTCAACGCTCCGTCATCATACAAGTGAGCAAACAACACCTTCTCGGCGTATGTCAGCGGATGACCAACAATGTTGCGGGCCGATGCAACCTTCTGCCCATAAGAGGAGTAAAACGTCCTCAGCATTTCAATGTCTAATACCATAATCGTTTCTGTCTTGATGTATTTCCTTTTGGCTATCTAAGTCATTATTATCTTATCTTTCTGTTGGCAAAGATAGCAATAATATTTATAATCGTCACATAAAAGAAACAAAATCTAACAAAAAGACAGTGATTTTTGGTTTAAATCATTAAAATGCCGTATTTTTATTCACACTTCAAGACATTTGGACATAAGAACATGCGTTTGCCCTACTCCGCCCCAAGCAGTCCGCGGCACGCATCTTCTATGAGGTCGAGGGCATAGAAGAAGTCGCTCTCGTCGCCATAATAAGGATCGGGAACGGCTTCTGCCCCTGCGTGCTCCACACAATAGTCTGTCAACATGTGAACCTTGTCACGCGCCTCGTCGTCAGGAGCCATCGAGGTGATGGCGCGATAGTTGTTCTTGTCCATGACAAGTATGTTGTCGAAGCGGTCGAAGTCTACGGTCTTGTCAAACTGCCGCGCACGACTGTTGAAATTGTAGCCACGGCGTGCTCCGCAATTGCGCATGCGTGAGTCGGGCAACTGTCCCACATGCCAGTCGCCAATGCCGGCCGAATCTATATCATAACCGGCAGCAAGACCGGCGTCGGCCACCATCTTCTTCATAACGCCCTCAGCCGCCGGACTGCGACAGATGTTTCCAAGACAGATGAAGAGAAGTCGTTTCTTTGTTTTGCTCATATTTTTTTTATTTTTCTTTTGTTGTTCGCACGTCTGCCGTTGCTGCCGACAGCGGGCAAAACCAACGACAGACATGCGGGCTTTTATATAAAGGTGTAGATCTTTCGCAAAGATGAATGTTTACATCGCGCTTCGCGCTCGTTGTTTTCTGAACATCAATTGTCATTAATGGTCCATTAATTATCATTAATACGCGCTTCGCGCGGAAAAATTGATGTTCAATTAATGTACATTAATGGTCATTGATGTTTAAAACCGCGCGAAGCGCAAAATCTAGACGTGCGACCATTCAAAAACCACCGTTAGCGTCCCACGGTCAGCCCCTCCCACGCATCTGTGCGGAAAGGCGAGGCAGGCAGGCCTGCACCGTTGTAGAGGTTGCAGTCGGGATTGTCGGCCCAAGCGTAACGCACGGCAAGGGGCATGGGCACGTCTGCCGATGACACCACGATGTCATTGCCCTCGATGCGTGCATCGGCCCATTGAAACTTATGGTCGGCACCGGCAATGGCAAAGCCCGTGAGCTTGCCTCCACCACGCGCCTTCAGTCCTCCATCGGCATGGGCGAAGGTGAGACGAATGGCACCGCCCTCGATCTTGTGGCTCTGATACAACGGACCCGAAGAGGCTATGTTCTCGCCATAAGCCACGCGGCGTGCAACGAGCGACAGACGCTCTCCCACGGTCTGCTTGTCGGTGGGATGTATGTCGTCGGCAAGACCCACGTCCACAGCCACGGCAAGACCTGAACCTGCTACGGCCTCTGACGTAAGCAACTGTGCCTCGCGCAGCTCTGCCCACTCCGACTCTGCGGGCTGGTCCTTGCGCTGCATATAGTTGGCAAGCTGCACGATGAGGAAGGGGAACTGTCTGTTCCAGTCGTTGCGCCACGAAGCGATCATCTGCGGCAACAGGTCGCGGTAACGGTAAGCACGCGGGGCGTTGTTCTCGCCTTGGTACCAGATGGCTCCTCTCACAGCATAGGGAACGAGCGGACGAATCATCGCGTTGTAAAGGACGGTCGGTACGAAGGGGTTGTCGACGGGGTTTACGGGCACCTTTGCCACAGCGTTGAGGTCAGAAGCCAACTTCATGCGCCACTCGCCTCCTAAGCTCATGCGGTCGCTGCCACACGAAAGGGCCATGTTGTCGGCGTTGCCACGCAGTCCGCCCGCACTGCCAATGTCGAGCACACGCACGGCAATGACAGCCCGTCCTGCCTTCACCATGTCGGCAGGAATGGTGTAGACACGCTTCACAGGACAGGTCTCGGTGTGGCCGACAGGCTGTCCGTTGAAATAGGTGACATCGATATCGTCTATTGTCGACAGCTCAAGCTTCAGCTCTTTGCCTTGCCATGCGGCAGGCACATCAACGGTCTTGCGGTACCACACCACACCGTCAAAACTGGTGTAGCCCACCTCATCGATCTTCAGCGGCTGCGGCAACAGTTGCCAAGCGGTGTCGTCATAGCCCGGGTCTGCCCACAGCACCTTGCCGTCGGCATCTACGCTACCCTCTTTCTTGCCTGTGGCCGTGAACCAGTCGTTCAGCTCTGCAAGATATTTTGTCTCATGCTCAGCCGGCGTGAGCTTGTCGTTCACGATCTCGTCGACCACGGTCTTGAAACCCGGCACCTCGCCAAGAGCCTTGCCGCTCATCCACGACTCTATGTCTGTGCCTCCCCAGCAGGTCATGATAAGTCCGACGGGCACCCCACGACTTGCCGCCAGGTTCTTTCCGAAGAAATAGCCTGTGGCAGAGAAGCTCTTGACCGTTTCGGGTGAACATTTCTCCCATGTGTGCTTCTGCTTTGGCAGATCGGCGGTGGGCAACTGGCTCACGGCGTTGTCGATATGCATGAGGCGCACGTTGGTGGTTGATGCCGACGACGCGATCTCCTCAGCGTTCATCTTGATGTTCCATCCCTCCATCGGCATCTGCATGTTGCTTTGGCCCGTACACAGCCACACCTCGCCAATCATGACATCGCGCAGCACCACGGGCTTGCCGTCGCTCACGCTCACCTCATAAGGGCCTCCTGCCGACGGTGTGTCCACGTCTATGCGCCAACGGCCCTTACTGTCGGCCTTGACGGTGTATGTGCGGTTGTTCCATGACGTTGTGACCTTCACGTTCCTGCCCGCCTTTGCCTCGCCCCAGATAGGTGCCTTGGTGTTCTGCTGCAACACCATGTTGTCTGTAAACAGCGGAAACATCTTTATCTTTGCCTGTGTGGCAGACGCTCCGAGAAGGAGCAACGCCGACACAAAGAGTGTTTTTGTTTGCATAATGGTTCTGTTTTTGTCAATAAATTGTCTTGTCGTTGGCAAGCCTTTCTGTGAAGCAGAAGAACATCCATTGCCTCAATGTTGCTCCAAGCTCCACATAAAAAACTTTCTGTCATTGCAAATTTAAAGAAAATCGTTGAAACATAAAAAACATAAGCTAAAAAAATTATTAATTTTGAACACCTACTTATCGTGTTCTAAAAGCGCATAAAACGCAAATGAAATTTTTATTTTTCATTGTGTGGGAGCACAACACTTTTTCTTTAAAAATAGTTTACTAAAAGTTTGTAAAATTAAAAAAAATGGCTATCTTTGCAATCGTTATCCTGAAAACAATCTTTTTGCCTTAAAGGAAACTAATACCTATTGAAGATTTGAAGCGGTTGCCTGTGAAGGTTATCGCTTTTTTCTTTTTTATAGAATAGAACAAAGATTATGGATCAAGAATTAAAGCAACATATCATCAGTTTGTCAGAACGTTACGAGACGGCCGACTTCCTGCCTGCCGACCCCAGCTCCTTCATGCACAAGGTCAAGGGCGAAGCCAACCAGGAAGCCATGGCGTTCATTGCCTCATGCTTGAGCTACGGCTCAAGGAAGCAGTTCTTCCCAAAAATTCAATACCTCCTCGACGCGGCACAGGGAGAGGTCGACCGGTGGGTGCGCACAGGCGCTTTCGCAAACGACATCGCCGACACCCCAGTCTGCTATTACCGCCTCTACACCCACCACCACATGTACCAGCTGCTCACGGCTTACAACCGCATGTTACAGGAGCACGGAAGCATGAAAGAGTATGTGCGGCAGAACGCCGCCACTGGCCTTGAGGCTGTTGAAGCCATCTGCCGTTTCTTCGCTGCCCACGACGCGAGTGCCGTTGTGCCAAAGAACACGGCCTCTGCCTGCAAGCGCGTGTGCATGTTTCTAAGATGGATGGTGCGCTCTGGCTCGCCCGTAGACCTCGGACTATGGGCCGACATCATTGACCGTCGAACCCTCATCATGCCTCTCGACACCCATGTGGTGCAAGAAGCCACACGCCTCGGGCTACTTACAAGCCGCACAGCCTCAATGAGCACAGCTAAGAAGCTCACAGCCGCCATGCTTGAAGTGTTTCCCGACGACCCCTTGCGTGCCGACTTCGCCCTGTTCGGGCTCGGTGTCGACGAGAACAGATGATTAGTATGTTTTTAGTTGTGAAAGAATGCTTTATTCCTCATCCTCGCCTTCCTGATCTGATCGGAATTCAAAAACAAGTTCTGATGCTGGGATATTGCATTCTTCGAACATTCCACGAAGTATGTTTATCTTGCTGGCTGTACTATTGTCTGTCCATACATATATTCCTTGTGCAAGTTCGCGTCTCCAGCCATCTTGTGTAGTAGAGAAACCGTATTTTTCGTTTGCACAAAGCCATTCTATGGTTGAACGCTTTTCTATCAGAATATGTCCGCATACTTGGATGAGCATTTCCTTCCATGTATTGACCGTGTATCTAACCCCATGGAGCATATACGCCTGAAGCTTCTTGCCAGTGAACTCATAATCCTCATCGTCAAGTGATGCAGATTCCGCCTCACGGCTCAACGGTTCAAATGATGTTGTAGGCATAGGCCAAAGCCGCATAAACACATCCTGTAGCTCTTTCTGACGTGCTTTTAGTTCCGTTTCGGTCCATTGTTCGCACGATTTCACAGAGTAGTTCAACCGGAACGCACTGTCTTTGAAACCTTTCTCCATGTCTCTTTTCTCAATAAAGGTAAGATTGCTATATTGAGAATTATATCCAGTGAGGGTAAGGTTTGCCAACGTATGCAGATATTGCTCATGAATTCTTTCCCAATCATCGCCCAACGCGGTTTTCCACTTGTCAGACAATGTTTGTGGCATGATATGCTCAATCGTGATATTCTTCTCGGTCAGTTCTTTCACCACATCATGACGTTCGTTATTGTCTTGGTTCTCCATGCGCTCAAGTATAAACATACGAGCATTGACAGGCATCTTATATACTTGGCGTGTCTTGAAATCGCCCTTTACCTCCTCGTCTGATGGAAACACCGAAGAACGCCCCTTCTTTAGCAGAACGTATTTCAGTACGTCAATATATGAAGGTGAAGTCTCGTCACTCGACCTGTTGACGTGATTCAACACATCTCTGTGAAGTGTGGCAAAAACCTTATTCAAAGCATTAGATGGAAGATTGCAAATGATTCTGCGAGCCCAGTAGGCTTCAATGACATCAAGAACTTGGTAGATTTCTGTTTCTGCCAATCCTACTTTAGTTGCATAGTCGAAGAATGCCATAAAGAAAGGATAAGCAATAGTAGAATCCAACGTCCGAAGCTGATTCAACTTTCTATTTAGCTTGGCTGTACCTACTTCTGCATTGTCAACTTGGCTGTAAATCTTGGCATAGTGATGCATATCTTCCAAGAGTGTAGCCCTATCAATGTTTGCAGTCTCTGCATACTCCTTGAATATGAAGTAGATTTTATCAATACGACCTATTTTACCTTGCTTCATGGTCAGGTAATCACGCACAAAAGATGATGGGTCGTATTTGGTAAATTCTTCTATTGGATTCCAGAATCGAGTATAAAGATTGTCCTGCTCTGTAGGTGCGAGTGACATCAAGAGATAGTTGCGTATTTTCCCGAATAAATTCCATCTGGCGGCGCTAAACGCGATGAATGAACAGGAATTAGCAGCTGCGGACCCAAGCGTGCAGTTGGTTGCTCAAATAGTAAACTTTGGACTTAGAGTTCTAAAGTCTTTACAGGTGCGACCAGTGGCATTAGCGTTAGCTGATAGCGTGAGCACCGGCATGCTTAAGTACGGATACTATTGGCTACCAAACTTAAGCGATCCACAAATTTTAACTGAACTTAAAGCGCTAGAAGCTAAGAATGATTCTTTAAGAATGATTGGCGCGGTAAGTTCGACTAACCGCCTTAAGCTTCGTCCACGTGAAACTCCAATTTTATCAACTGTAGCGATGCTCTTAACAAGCTTAATCAATGAATTTACCTTAGGTCTTAAGTTGTCAGCTGAGGAAGGGATGTTGTTCCAAGGTAATCGCTTGGTTTCAACTCGACCAGAAGCTTTAAACTTGTTTGTCGCCCGCGCTTCGTTCTTCTGCGGTGGTAAGCCCTTAGTCTAAGTAAGTCTTAAGTCTAAAGCTAGATTGAGATAGCCATTTGGTTTACGTTTTTATGAAGTAGGGCCTCTTTAGAATGCGCTTCTTCTTAAGCTTTCAAAGCTCCAAAGCTTAAATCACAACACTTAAGTCCCCAAGCCTGTAAACCTTGTTGCTTACAGGCTTGCTTGTTCCTCCGTACAAAGTTCTAAGTCTAAAATTAAAGGTAAGTGTGTTATCATATTATCGTCACATAAAACTTTACAATTAAATATGAGGGAATTTTTTGTTATTTTACAGGTGTACTGTACCCTTTTGTATATTCAAGTGCTGAATCAGGCAAAAATGCGGCTTCCGGCTTGCTTGAATGTACGAAGAAATTCCCATTCGGTAAAGTTTTGTGTGACAACAATCGGAGTTTGCATTTTTCGGTGTGCAGACTGCGATTGTCTGTGCACCTTTTTTAATTTGCAAAAAACTACGAAAGGAGGTTTGTATTTTTTTTCGGTATTCAAATAAAAAGCGTGTACTCCGGGTTGCCAAACCAATTAAGGTAATCTGATCGATACCGATGTAAGAAGAACATTTGCAACAGGTATTGCAGGTCTGTCCCACGTAGCAGACTATCTCGTAAAGTGCTACGGCAGTTTCATCAAGATGGGTGTGGATGGATTCCGTATCGATACTTCCGGTCACATCTCACGTTTGACATTCTGCAAGCAGTTTATTCCTCAGTTTACAGCCCTCGGTAAGAAGTATGAGGACAAGCGATTGAACAAGGCACCTTTCTTCATGTATGGTGAGGTTTGCGCCCGTTACAGTGATGTCACATACCGTGGTCAGGATAACCTCTCTTGCTATTATTACACATGGGAGGCTCCACAGGACTTGCTCGACAAATGGGATGGTAGCCAGAAATACTGGGATACACAGGTACTCTTTGATAAAGCCAATGGCGGTACAGGTGTGGATGACCATCAGATGGCTCTCTGTGAGTCAGACAATGCCCCAACACCAACAAGTGACAATACCTTTATGGTGAATGGTAAGTGGCATGAGCCAGACTATTCTCAGGCAAGTGGTTTCCATGTGATCGACTTCCCATTGCACTACAACTTCGGTAATGCTGCCGCCGCATACGGTTTGGCAAAGTCAGGTGACAAGAGATATAATGATGCTACCTATAATGTGGTATATGTTGATAGCCACGACTACGGTCCTCAGCAAACCAACGACCAATTCCGTTTCTCTGGTGATGATGCTCAGTGGGCAGAGAATCTCTCTCTGATGTTTACCTTCCGTGGTATTCCATGTCTCTATTATGGTTCTGAGGTAGGTTTCCGTCGCGGTGCTCCGATTGACAGAGGTCCTCACGGTCCTCTTTCAGAAACTGGTCGTGCTTACTTCGGTGGTTACCTCACTGGTGATGTAGAAGCATCTGATTTCGGTGACTACAAGGCTACAGGCAATGTGGCTGCAACATTGAATCATGATGTCGCTCAGCACCTCATCCGTCTGAACAAGATTCGTCAGGCTGTTCCTGCTTTGCGTAAGGGTCAGTGGACCGACGATGGTTGTACTCCTGCTGATGGCGGTATCGCCTTCAAGCGTGCTTATAAGAATGACAGCTATGCACTCGTAGCCATCAATGGTGGTGCAACATTCACAGATTGCCCTGATGGTACTTATACCGACGTGGTAACAGGCAAAACATACACAGGTACTACTATCACCGTTGATGCTCCTGCTACTCAGGGTCAGCTCCGTGTTCTCGTGAAGGACTGGAAGGGTGGCAAGATAGGTGAGGATGGTCCTTTCATCTATAATGAGGCTCCTAAGTCTAAGTCAGAGGCTGATCAGGCTTATGATGGTCATGAGGAAGATGGTACAACATGGGTTGAGCCACAGACTAATGAGTTTGGTTTGAAGTTCTCTCAGAATGGTGGTACTTTCCGCACCAATACTGTTACTGTAGAGGTAAGCCTTAGCGGTAAGGCTACTGAAGGCTGGTTCCAGGTAGAAGGTCTGGACAAGGTAGAGTTGGCTCCTGGCGAGACCAAGACATTCACTATCGGTGAAGGTATGAACTTCAAGCAGACCAAGACTGTAACATGGTATGCTAAGAACGACAAGAGTGAGAAGAATGGTTCTGTATCCTTCACCAAGGTGGATCCTAACGCATCTATCACCGTATATGTAAAGGCAGACAATGCTCCAACTATCTATGCTTGGGTTCCTGGCAAACCTGCTAAAGAGTTGACTGGTGCATGGCACGGTAAGACCATGGATGGTCCTGAAGAGATTGGTGGTGTCAACTACTGGTACAAGACTTTCGATGGAGTAGAGAGCTTCAATGTGATTCTGAATAATGGTAATGACAAGCAGTCAAGTGACATCACTGGTATCACAGGCGATATCTACTTGGAGTATGATGGTGGTTCAAATGTCAAGACGCTCGATGCTCCTGTCAACACAACAGCCAAGGTTACTTTGAGTCCTAACGGTGGTGACTTCGAGAAGACTATTTCAGTAACAGCAACCCTCAGCGACAATGCCAAGAGCGGTTGGTATAAGATTGGTAATGGTGAGCAGGTGGCTCTTACTCCTGGTAAGCCAGTTACCTTCACCCTCGGTGCTGACATGATGGAAGGCGAGAGCAAGACTGTAACTTGGAGCGCAACTAATGCAGAGGATAAGGCTAAGACTGGTACTGCTACCTTCAACAAGAAGGCAGAGGTGGTTGTTCCTACTCCAACAGGTATCTTTGCTTACTTCCTCGCTCCTTCAGACTGGAGTCAGGTAGATTGCTGGGCTTGGAGTGATACAGACAACTTTACCGGTGGCAACTGGCCAGGTGTAGCTTGTACCAAGACTGGTGAGAAGAAGAATGGTCTCGATGTCTGGATGTGGAAGTATGATGGTGATTTGACAGGTGCTCCTACTATGATTATCTTCAACAACGGCGGTGGTCAGCAGACAAAGGATTTGGAATTCGAAAACGGTGCAGTTTATAACCTTGCCGGTAAGACCAATGAGTCTGTCTCAACAGGCATCAACCAGGTAGGTAGCAAGAAGGCTCCTGCTAAGTTGAAGATTTACTCTATCAATGGTGTGAAGGTAGCTGAGGTAGGTAGCATGGCAGATGCTGAGTACATCCTCGCTCCAGGTGTCTATGTTTGCAGTGGCAAGAAGTATGTCATCAAGTAATAAATCTCTTTTCTCTTTTGAGTACGCAAGTTTTCAGATGAAAACTTGCGTATTTTTTTTGTATAATCGTTTGTGTTTGTTTATTTTACTTATTAATGCAATCGGTTGCACGAAAAAATGAGCAGAAGTTGTTTTATTTATTTGTTATCATCATTTATTATGATTAAATTTGTAAGTGAAATAAAATTTGACTAAATATCTTAACTTAATTCAAAAATTTTTATGAGAAAGTTCAAGAAGAAGCTCTTTGCAGCGATGCTGCTTCTTGCCTCGTCTAATGCGATGGCGACTGACAACTTCACGGATAATCGTACAGATTTCCGAGATGAAAGTATTTACTTCATGATCACCACGCGTTTCTACGATGGAGATCCTAAAAACAATGTGCTCTGCTGGGATAACCAGGAAGCACAGATGAGTACCAAGGACCCTTGTTGGCGAGGTGACTTCCAGGGTGTCATCGACAAGCTCGACTACATCAAGGCGTTAGGTTTCACTGCCATCTGGATTACTCCTGTCGTACAGAATGCATCCGGTTATGACTACCACGGCTATCATGCTTCGGATTTCTCCAAGGTAGATTGCCGTTATCAGAGTGGTGACGGCAAAAAAAGCGGTGACGTGATGTTCCAGGAACTCATCGACAAGGCTCACGAAAAGGGTATCAAGATTATCCTCGATATCGTGCTCAATCACTCCGGTAACTTCGGTGAGGAGAAGCTCTGCAAGGAGTTCGACCGCGATACACGTCTTCGTAACCAGGCAGACATCAATGCTTGTATGATTCCTAATCCCGAAACATTAGGTAGTGACTATCCAAGTCTTTTGCCTGCGGCACAGTATCAGCGTCGTCTTGCCCTGATGAAGAATACCGATGGTCAGAATCATGATCCACATAACTATTGGCACCATTTCGGTAACTTCAACTGGGATGAGCCAAACCGCTGGTGGGCTCAGATTGCAGGTGACTGTGTGGACCTCAATACTGAGAATAATACAGTGGCTGAATATCTTATCAACTGCTATGGCAATTTCATCAAGATGGGTGTCGATGGTTTCCGTATTGATACATCCGGTCACATCTCACGTCTTACCTTCTGCAAGCAGTTCATTCCTCAGTTTGCTGCCCTCGGTAAGCAGTATGAGAACAAGCGATTGAACAAGGCTCCTTTCTTTATGTATGGTGAGGTTTGTTCCCGTTACAGTGCTGTGCAGTACCGTGGTCAGGACAACCTTTCACCTTATTATTATACATGGCAGGCTCCACAGAACTTGATGGATCAGTTTGATGGCAGCCAGTCATATTGGGACACTCAGGAAATCTATGACCGTGGTACAGGCTATGATGATAAGCTGATGCCTCTCTGCGAGAAAGATAAAGCGAATTCTCCAGAAAGCAACAATACCTTTATGCTGAATGGCGCATGGCATGAGCCAGACTATTCTCAGTCAAGCGGTTTCAATGTGATCGACTTCCCATTGCACTACAACTTCGGTAATGCTGCCACCGCATACCGTTTGGCAAAGTCTGGTGATATGAAATACCCCTTGAAGTCGGGAACAGAGGCTCTGTCAGGCTCATGATAGTCAATTCCGAGACCTCCGCCTACATTCAATGACTCAACTATAATATGATGGCACTCAAGCTGTTGCTGGAGGTCGTTGATGCGATTGCACAACGCCTCAAAGTCGCCCATGTCGAGAATCTGTGAACCTATATGGAAATGCAATCCTCTGAACTTCACGTTCTTCATATTGCCTGCAAGACGGATCACCGGTTCCATCTCCTCCATAGGTATTCCGAACTTGTTCTCTGCCAGACCTGTGGTTATGTTCGCATGGGTATGGGCACCTACATCAGGGTTTATCCTGAATGCCACATTGGCGGTCTTGCCCTTCGCTCCGGCTATCTCATTGATGGCTTCGAGCTCCGGGATGCTTTCGACATTGAAACATTGTATGTCGTTGTCGATGCCGAGCGCTATTTCCCAATCGCTCTTGCCTACACCGGCAAAGACTATCCTGTCATGCGGGAAACCACTACGCAGGGCTGCCTTTATCTCACCTCCACTCACGCAGTCGGCGCCAAGTCCGTAATGGCGGATTACATTCAGTATCTTGGGGTTGGCATTTGCCTTGACTGCATAATGGACACGGAAATT
>OQVL01000051.1_pt1 | contig 39565 bp, 26 predicted proteins | sample 1691501 | NCBI WGS metagenome assembly OQVL01 (sample SAMN03418253, study PRJEB22391) | human gut metagenome | biome: human-gut; feature: organic feature; material: feces | host: Homo sapiens | place: Tanzania | collected 2013-01 | reverse complement strand
GGCTGTCTTCATCGCCCGCCATTTCATAAAGCTTGGAGATATTGTACGCCACCGAGGCCTTGTTGTGTTCGTCTTTCTGCCGAGGATAAAGGTCCAGCAGTATTTCCAATGCCTTCTTCACATTGCCGTTATCCCGGTAGAACATGGACATCAGCCTCTTGGAGTAGAAGGAAGTGGAGTCGAACTGCATATATGCCAGGCGTTCCTGCTTCACGATTTCCAGATACCGGTCACGTTCCGCCTCACTGGATGCATTGTCCGCAAGTGAGGAATTCACCAATATCCGGCAGCGGAGATAGTCCAGCCGGACTCTCCGGTTCGGCAATTCATCCGGCGAAATGGATTCCAGCACTTCGTCTGCCATGTCCGCTTGATTAAGTGTAAGCAGGACTCTGATTTTCGCGCATAGGGACAATGTCTTCTGCTCCTGCGTCACCGCATACAACTCCATCTCCCTCTGATACTTGGCCATGGAATCCAGACTGTAATGGTGGTATTCCTTATAGAGTTTGTCAGCCAGCACCCATTTCATCGAATCGGATGATGCGGACTTCATTTCGGTCAACAGATCACGTATTTCTTCTTCCGCGGCTTCATGATACTTGGCCTGGTTCCGTATGGCATCATCCAGCACTTTCAGCTGTTTCCGGTAATTTCCGGACGCGGCCGAAGGCAATGCCGCAGCCACAAGCAAGACCACGGAAAGCAGATACGCGATATGTCTATTCGGAATCATCCGTGCGTTTCCTGAGTTTTTCGTAATATTCATGCCGCTTGGGATTCTCTGGAAACCACCCCTTGAGCACCCGTTTTTCCTGCTCGATCACTTCCCCGATTCCCCAGAAAAATGAAAAGGCCCCGGCACCGACGATAGTGGACAATGTATTGTCGCGGATCATCAGCGAAACCGCAGCCAGGACAATGCCTCCGGCCAGAAAGCCCCACCAGGATTTCTTTCCGATGTAGTATTCAGCCTTTATCACGAGCGGGTGACAGATTCCGATTATGAGGAACGTCGCGGCGCCCACTATTATTCCATTGATATTCATCATCTTGCAGAGGTTTTATTCCATCGTGTTCATGTCGATGAGATTGTTGAGGAGGGCATAGACCGTGAGACCTGCCACCGTCTTGATTCCCGTCTTTCTGGTAATGTTCTTCCTGTGGGTTATCACAGTATATATGGAGATGTTGAAATTGTCTGCTATCTCCTTGTTGAGCATGCCTTTCGCCACGCAGACCAGGATTTCTTTCTCCCTGGCGGAAAGTTCCTCTCCGTCGCCACGCTGGTCGGAAGGATTCGCACGCATTGTCGCAGACAGTTTCTGCTCGATTTCGTCCGACTTGTCGGTAAGGTAAATCGCGCCGTCATAGGCGGAGAAGAGGCTCGCGTCCATGGCGTTCGTGATGAGCGCGATTACGGGGACATTGATCCCGTTTTTTATGAGGTCTTTTCCGCCGGTGCGCGTACGGATGTCGAAGATTGCGGGGTCCACGACCAGCAGGTCCGCATCATAATCATCCAGGGCGGTTTCAATGTCTTCGCCAAGGTCCTGCAAGATGCCTGTGACCGTATATTCGGCGAGGTTGTCGACAATATGCCTAAGTCCCTCAGCCACAATCACTGAGGGTTCTATTATCAATATTCGTTTTATAGTTTCTCTCATATCGTTCAGCGCGTCCCGGCGTTCTGATGCCCAAGTTCCTTTTCGCGTGCAGCCGCCATCGGAACCAGAATTTCGTCTTCAATATATGTGTGCTTGCCAAGGTCGTCCTCCAGCGAATACAGGCAGTTCAACACCTTCTGTATCAGATTATTATCGCAGTCCTGCGGGAGATATTTCATGACAATGCTTTTCAGGTCGTTCAGCTTTTCGTCGACGTCAGAATGGTTTTCCTCGTATTGTTCGATGCCATAGCCCTCGGTGGTTTTTCCTTCGTCAATTGCCCTGACGTACGGGAATACCGTTTTCTCTTCGTATTCGAAGTGTTTCAGGATTTCGTCACGATAGCCGCCGTAGAAGCGCATGAGAATCTTGTAGTGTTTCTCGTCGCAGGTGTTCATCATCGCATGAACGGCCTTGTCCAATGACTCCAGGGCAATGTCAATGTAGAAGTCGTGCGAGTTGTGCAGATAGGTGAGGATGTCCCGCATGCTGCTGCGTGAGAGTTCTTCAGCAGATGGCACATATCCGTCATACGCATATATCTTGCTGATAAGCAACAATGTATGCGGATTGACGCCGGCTTCTTCACATACTTCCCCGACGGTTTTCTCGCCGAATCCGAAGTTCAGTCCCAGCCTGCGGATCACGCCCAGAAGCCTATGGTCAGCGTCCGGAACTTCCGCCATCTTCATCCCGATAGAGAAGAGTTTCCCTCTATGTCTGTCGTCAAGTATCATATTTCTTGTCAATGTTTTCGTTTAATTGTATTCGTCTTGGTAGCCTTGACGCCTGCTTACGAGCCGCGTCATCTGGCAAATATAGTAAATATCTGGAGTTCCTGCACATTACTAAAAGCGGCGTCCTTCACAGGAGACCGCTTTCAACAACAATCAAAAGGATTCACACAAGAATCTATTTACAAATTTCAAACAGATTCATTCATAAACACTATATGGCTTATAATCTCAATCCAATGTTGCAAAGTTACTGCCCGGCAAAATTTTCCACAATCGCTAAATATGGTTAAATTTGCATCATGCAGAAGAGAGTGAAACACACATTGGAAGTAACGCCGCCGGGCAGCAGGATATTGCTCCATGCCTGCTGCGCACCATGTTCGTCAGCCATAGTGGAATGCCTTGTAAATCATGGCATTAGACCGACCATTTTCTACAGCAATTCGAATATTTTTCCGGAAAGCGAATACGGCAAACGCCTGAACGAATGCATCCGCTACGCCGAAGAAACCGGCCTGGACATCATCAATGATAGCTATGACCATGAGCATTGGCATTACGCCATACATGGTCTTGAGCATGAGCCTGAACGTGGCTCCCGCTGCATGATGTGTTTCCGTTTCCGCCTGGAGCGTGCCGCAAGATATGCCCAGGAGCATGGCTTCGACGTCCTTACGACGACATTGGCCTCCTCCCGCTGGAAAAACCTCGACCAGGTAAACACCGCCGGCTTCTACGCATGCAGCCTCTTCCCCGACGTGACATGGTGGGACATGAACTGGCGCAAAGGCGGCCTCCAGGAGCGCCGGAACGAAATCATCCGCGAGCACGGCTTCTACAATCAGCTGTACTGCGGATGTGAATTCAGCATCCCAAACGCCAGTCGGGACGCGGCCACGCCGCGGTAAGCGTCCACAGGGTTGTAAGCGTCCCGGATTACAAGAATCGTGGCGCATAAGTCTTTATTTTATAACGAATTAGCTGTTTTCAGAGTTAGCAAAACATCAACTCTGAAAACAGCGTACTATCTAATAGCCAACGATTTACGCACCACACCGCGCGGCTCCATGTCGGGGCCAATCGACACCAGAACTCGCCGGGGCGTGTGAAAAATTCAACGCCCCACCACCGGAAGGGTGACGGGGCGCGTCAAAAGGTTACTTGCGAAACCTCAACTACTTCAGCCAGGTGGCGAGCTTGTCCTTCGCCACCAGGTAGTAGACGGCGATGCCAAGCCAGCTGGTGAGGACCAGCAATACGATGACGACGATCTTCTTGACCGGGTCAACATTGAGATGCCAGATTTCGACGGCGGCCTTGATGGTAAGGACAACGCCTATAATCCAAATAATAAATCCTACCATAACGATAAAAATTAATTTTTGCCTGTCAGAATGTCTTCAGGAATGGAATCACAGCGGCGATAAACGCAGATGTCGCGATTCGGCGCCTCGGTTGTCTTGGTGGAAACCGTCTGCGGACCGGAAGTGGTGCCGGTGGAAATCCATGTCATGGAATCAGCCGTCACGGCGGTCACCACGTAGTCGGATGCCCAGAAACCTGAATCATGATCATACCATCCGCTTATGATGTTCTGACCCTTGTCCTCCTTGTAAACAAGAGAAAAATTGCCGGTCAGATGACGGGAATACGGGGAATCGACATTCTGATAGATTTCGAACGTATTCTCCTTGCTGTCAAGCACAATGTAGCTGTACACGCCCTCCGGAATCTGGCCATAGCTCCAGCTCTCCAGCTTCCATGTGCCGGTAATCTGGTACAGCGCGATCTCCGGATCAGAGTTATCCTCATAGGTGTGATCCTTTTCGCATGAGCACATCACCGCAGACGCAGCAAGCACAGCAAATATTGCATTAAAAAATTTCATATCCTAAAAAATAATCAATCAACTTTATATTTCACAATCAATGTTCTCTGCGAAGGCTTCGCATCAATGCCGTCCAGAATAGCCGACGCACTCCCCTCCGTATCAGGCAACGAGCTCCGGTCCAATGTCAGGACAATGTCCCCCTCTCCGGAAGGCGCGATCACCGCAGGATCCGTCCTGAACTTCAGCCAGACCGGACAAAATCCAGGCAAGACGTTCAATGTCAATGCTTTCGTCCCGGTGTTCACGCAGGCTATCCTCTCCACGACACGCTCATCAGATGAGGAAACATTGAAAACAACCTCATTGCGCTTGCACGCAAGCGGGCCGATCTTCACATTGAACCCCGAAGGCATTGAACCCGGAAGGACATTCACGAGCAGCGACAACTTGGCCGCAGGCAACGTCGAACCGCCGATATAGACGTACAACGTGCGCTCCTGGAAACCTATGCGTCCGGCAGGATGGAAAAAGGCATTGACCTTTCCCTCCGCTCCCGGAGCAACGGGCGACGAATCGTAAAGCACTGTGACACAGCCGCAAGACGAAGTCACCTTCGTTATGGAAACCGGAGACTTGCCGGCATTGGCAAAAACGAATGAGACCGGAACCGCCGACGCATCCTCGCGGACATCCCCGATATCGGCCTTCGCAAAATCGAACTTGAGAGGGCTGTCAGTCAGCACGGCAGGCGATGCCAAGGAATCCAGGACATGTTCAGGGACAATGATTCCCTGTGCCGATGCCACGATTCCGGCAAGAACCAAAAATGCAGATATGAGCAGCTTCTCCCTCATTCCATGACAATGCTAGAGCCAACCGGTACCGCCGGCAATCTTACGGACGGTAATGGCAGCAGTCTGTTTCTCACTTGCACCGGAAGACACCGTGAACGTGGTGCTGCCTTCCCTGAGGCCCTTGAAAGTAATGACTCCGCCGTTTACCGTCGCCTCTGCAACGGTAGGATCAGCGACACTTACGGTAAACGTAGTGGTCTCCCCGTTCTTGAATGAACGACGTACATCCTTCGTACAGAGCTCACCCGGAGCGACATACACATTGGTAAGCTTCATCGGAACGCCATTGGCATTATCCTCGATATTGCGCAGGAGAGTCGTGGCATTGATCACGCCGGAACCCATCTTGCCCTTGTAGCGGCCTTCCAGGTCAACAATCTCCGGACAAGTATTGCCGAGGGTCGCATTGAGATAATTATACTGTTTCTTGCCTGTAAGATGCGAGTCGATGTCACTTACGGACTTCTTCAGCAGTTCACGATATTGCTCCGCGCTGAAATGCTTGTGGAGTTTCGCCGCATAAGAAAGACCGAGAGCAGCCACGCCGGAAACGTGAGGGCAAGCCATGGAAGTTCCCTCCATATAGCCGTAACCCTTTCCGTTGCTGGCTTCAGGAGTCAATGTCGACAAGATGCCGCCTTTCGCACCGTGATAATCGGTATCTCCGCCAGGAGCGGCGATATCAGTACCTGGGCCGAAATTGGTATAGGTAGACGGTGTAAAGTCGCCACATACGGAAGCCACCGAGATGAAATCCTTGTAAGCTCCAGGATATGAAGCCATTGCAGCATACTCATTGCCGGAGGCGAAAATCACGAGACCGCCGTCGATCACACCGTCAGGAGAACCTGCATTGTGGAGGAAATATTCGAAAGCCTCTTTCTCCAACGGCTGGGCGTTTTCGAAATCTTCGTCATCGTAATACTTGGTCGGAGTATAATTGAACGGATCTGACAATGCCGAGTTGTATCCCCAGCTGCACTGGAGAATCACGGCGCCGTTGTCAGCAGCATATTTGATGGCGCGGACCTCATTAGGAATGGTCACGCCGCCGCTTCCGGCGAAAATCTGAAGAGACATTATCTTGACGCCCTTCTCGCCCTTCGCCTTGTCACCGCCGGCGATACCGCTCACGCCGATGCCGTTGTTGTTGGCAGCGGCAATGATTCCGGCCACATGAGTTCCATGACCCGTGTCATTCACGTCGTTCCATGTGATGATGCCGCTGTTATGCACGAAGTTATATCCGTGGACATCACCGGCATAGCCGTTTCCGTCATTGTCCTTGCCGGAAAGGTATACCTCATCCGGGTTGGTCCACATATTGTCAACCAGATCAGGATGACTCCACATCACGCCCTCATCCATGACGGCCACGATAATGGATTCATCACCGGTGCATTTCTTCCATGCCTCGACACATCCGGCATCAAGACCTGCGACAAGATGATTGATCTCGTCTCCTCCCGGAAGCGAACCGGAGTTGCTGTAATTCCACTGGTATCCGGACTCAGGGTCATTGAAATAACCTGACGCGAGAGCCTTGTAGGAGGAAAGCGGAACAGCCTTGGCCGTAGAAGTGCGCTTCAGCTCCTTGCTGTACTCGACGGTGGAAAGTTCACCGAGTGACGCGAGACGCTCTGCGACATCCTTCACGTCAGCATCCGGAGAAAACCTTACCACATACCACAGGTGAAGACCGGATTTCCTGGTCTTTTCCTCAGTCTTTCCATTGTACGGGAACACTCTTTCCAATGTGCAGCCGCCAAGATATGACAGCAATTCGTCCACTGAATGTATACCGGTGGTTTCCAACACATTGGCACGTCCGCCGGCCTTGGTTGCGCATGCCTGGTCGAGCAGACCGGACACTTCCGGACGGAACTTGACCATGATCTCTCCATCCTGCGCCCCGTCCGGGCTGTTCACGATGACAGCACGAGCGGCCTCTCCGCCGACAGGCTTCACCCCTTCCTTCTCGTTGCAGGCAGAAAGTCCCGCAGCCATTGCCAGTGCAATGAATATATATCTGTACTTCATTTTCATAACCGCTCTTTACTTGTCCTCCACATAATCCGCCGGTTTCTTGAGCGGATATGCCTCATAATAGTAATTCAGATTCTCAGGAACATTGGTGAAACCAGGCCTCTTCCCCTCGAAATTGTTGATGTCTCCGGACTGATTGAAAACGATGGTCTCAGGATCCCACTCCATAAGATGCGGATGATAGAGAATCCATTCAGGAAGCTCACCTTCAAGGACATTGAGGTTGATTCCGAAGAACTTCAGGTTAGGCATGACCTTTGGCTTGCCGATAAGGTTGTAGTGGGCAGGATTGTTCTTCCCGTCAGGAAGAGTGTCATTGGCCGCACGTATGTCCTCCTCTGTATAAACCTTGTCATAATCCTTCATGTCAGGAAGTTTGCCGTAGATGTAGTTGTATGACAGGCGCAGATATTCAAGCTTGTCCCAGTACAGGAGTCGTTTAGGGAACTCGCCCACGAAGCCGCCCCACTCGGAAAGGTCATAGTTCGAATTTTTCATGTCCAATACGACCACCCTTCTGTTCGAAGCCGCATCCAGCGACTTCAGGTTAGGGAAATTCTCCGGTGTAAGAATATCAGGGAATTCATTGAAGTTGTTGGAGACAATGCCGAGGAACTCAAGATTCTTCAAGTTCTTGAAGCTGTCGTCAATCTTCACGAGACCGAGTGCCGTCATCTGGAGCTTCTTCAGCTGTGTCATCTTGGCAATATACTCTCCGGTCGAGAAATTACGTCTGTACCAGTCACCATTGCTGAAGAACTCTACGTCTTCGCATTTGCGCAGGAACTGGATCTCGTATGGAATACCGTCCATCGTCTGGAAGAACGAGAACTTGATGGAGCGCACGCGTCCCTTCTTGTCCTCGGTGTAACCCTTGTTGCCTTTCTCCCACAATGTCAGGAATGTCCAATGATCCATGGACTCGCCCTCGAACTCACTGATGTCGAATCCAAGGCTTCTGGCACAGCCTACGACTGCAAGTGAATCGCCACGGCGGCTATCCTCAATCTCCTCAGCAGCAACCTGTTTCACGGAGAGCTTGTCATTTTTCGCAAGCTCCGAACCATCCTTGGCCTTGAAGGAAAGCAATGCCTCTCTCTCTGACGGACGGGTATTGTTCTCCCATCTGAGACGCAGTTTCACTGTCCTCGGACGTGAGCCTCTGTCCAGTTCGAAGTCATAATCCAGGAGCTGGACCCATTCCTTGTCGGCTGTCACAGTAGGGACAAAGTCCACATTGGCCGTAACCTCGACGTCGATATAACGCTTCTTGTAATCCTCATAGCTAGGAACGTCCACCTCCGTCTTGTTCAGCACGATCATCTTCTGATAACCTGTCTGGACGACACGGATATCCGCCGTCTTGTTGGACTTGGACATGAAGCGCACGATACCCTCGCGGGTCTTGTCTGCAAGCAATGTCGTGTCAATGATGATTTCGCAATCTGCGGAACCGATGCCGTTAGACGGGGAAATCGAAATCCACGGAGATGTGGAATTCGCCGTCCAGCCATCCTCGGCGTCAATATGAATCACTTCGTTTCCGCCCTCTGCCCCGATAGTAATTGTGCTGGAGCTGACTCCGAAAGAAACTGTCGGAGTCTCCTCTTTGCAGGCCGACATGAAAGACACGGCCGCAAGAGCTGAAATCAGAATCAATGTTTTTCTATATCTCATAGTTCCAACGTATTAAAGTTTAAGGGCCTCATCACATCCCCTGATATCCTGACCAGGAGAATACATGAGATTGAACCATCCCGACTTGATATATGAGCAGACGGCGCTGACATCGATGGAGATGTTAGGATTGTCCTGGATATCAAGGTTGTAAATCATATACGAAAGCTGGTCTGTCACCACGCGGATATCATTGGAACCGAGGTACAACGCCCTGAGTCCCGCAAGCGCCTGACCGATGCCGGCAGGCCAAGTCCTCATGCACCTGTCGCCGTCCGCATCGCGCTGATGACGGAAAATGAACACTGACAGATACTGGTTGTTCACGGCTGTATATGGGAAATAATCGAACCTGTTGTAGCTCATGTCAATGCCCGAGAGATACGGGAATGTAAGGCTGTCGAATTCATCCGGAAGCGACTTGAGCTTGTTGTATGCCATGCTGATGGTGGTAGTACGGTAAGTGTACTTGCCCTCGATGGCCTCCTTGGAAATCTTCTCCATGCCGTTTCCGTCGATTTTCAGATAAGAAATGGACGAACTGCTGGTACCGAACAGCTGCACAGGCAATTCCTTCAGCTTGTTGTAGGAAATGTCGAAAGTGGCTGCCTTGATTCCCCTGTAGGCATCGCCATGCTCCACAGATGCAATCTGGTTCTTGGAGAAATCCACTGTTCCGACCTGATATGCAGACTTGGCGTCGAAGATGTCAGGCAGTTCGGCGAACTTGTTGCCGGAGAAGTTAACCTCTTCTGTCTCAGCATTGTATGCAAGGAAATTACCCTTCTCGTCACGCGGCAGGGAGGTCAAGTCATTGTCGCTCGCCATGAACTGCACGAAGAACTGGTCCTTGCTGAACGGAGCAGTGAAGCTCTTCAGTCTGCAGCCCTGGATGACCAGGACGGAAAGACGAGGGATGTTGCTCAGATCCGGCATGTTGTCAATCCTCTGGTTAGGGAAATACAGAAGCTGTATCGTCTTGCTTGCAGGTCCGTTGTTGATGGCTGAAATACCTTCCTCCATAGAAGAAATGGCCGTGTTCACATTGAAAGAATATGTGAGCGAAGTCAGTTTCGGACAAGTCGCGAGACCCTTCGGGAATTCAGTGAGTTCCGTGCAGGCGAAAATCTCGACATCGGTCAATGCCGTAAGTCCGGACATGTCAGCAGGGAATGTCTTTATCGGGCTGAAGGCAATGGTGATATGCTCCAGGTTCTTCAGCTGGTTTATTTCATCCGGAAGAGAAACGATGTCTGTAGCATTGACCTCAGGCTTGTACATCACCGGCATACGCTCGCTCAAGCTCTTCACGCTCGGCTTCACAGGGTCGCCCGCGATCTCGAAAGACTGCTGGAGTTCCTTGGAGAAGCGTGAACGAGGGTCACGTGTACCGATGATCAGTCTTCTGTCAGCCTCATGGTCCTCAGGGGTGAAATAAGTAAGTTTGCGTCCGGTCGTGACGGTGGTTCCGCCTGCGGCAGCATTGTAACCGATGGTTCCCAATGTGAGTTTGCGCAATTCCGTCAGTTTGGCGATTGCGGCAGGCATTGCACCTTTCGCGCCGGTACCGGTGAGGTCCAGGGATGCGACACGTCCGTTTCCGAGAATCTGGACTCCGGTGTTCGCCGTCCATGCGTCCACATCGCAGTTGAACTCCCACTTGATTCTCCAGTTAGGTCCGTCAAGCGCCTCCCAGATTTCACGGAGAGCCAGGGCATCCTGGACATGGCCTGATGTAGTATGAAGTGTGACAGGGACATCAGCATCAGTCTCCTGATTGTCCTTTACAACGAATTCATTTTCAGCGACATTGGTAGACGTTTCGTAGACCTTCCTGAAATAGTCGAAGTAGGTCCTGAATTTCGTGACGGTATATGTGCCGCCTTTCAGGGCCACGAGGGTGTCACTGACACAGATGCCGGAAACATAGTCCGGGTCAGCAGCTTTCTCCCCGTCCACGAACTTATGGGTTACCTCAATGTTCGTGATTTCGGTTATTTCACCGGTGTTCTTGTTCTTGACCGTGAGGTCCACCGACTGGATGCCGTAGAACGGATGCTCGTCCGCACCGTCCTTGCCGGCCCTCGTGCCGACAATCTCGGACAAGTCCTTGACCAGACGGAATTTCGCCCAGCCGCGGTCCACTACATTCAGTGCAATGTCTTCCGAGACAATGCCGTTCGCTTTCACATCCAGGACGACCGTCTCAGACGGGGCGCCGACCAGTACGGAATTATCCAGACCATCGTAGATCTCATAAGCCGTCATGGTATACTTACCGGCAATCAGACGGATTTTCGCCGTCTGGAGTCCCCATTCGGAAAGGTTCTTGTCCACAGCCTCGACGACTGCGACCGGTGTGATGATGTCATTGTCCTGGCTGCGCAATGTCACCCTTATTTTGGCTGCATCACGCAGATACTCAAGTTTGTCGCCGGCCTTGGTGTACGAGCCTTTCTTGAAAAGATGGAACTGCACGTAACCATAGCCTGGCTCCGATACCGGCTCCGCCTCATCGGTGCACCCCGTAAAGAGCAGCACCGACGAGAGCAACGCCAGAATCAGTAGAGTCAGATTTCGTTTTTCAAACTTCATGTTGAATATTTTGTTATGTTTTTTTACCCGGGATTATTTCTTGACAATCACCAGAGTTGCGACAGCTTTGCCTGCATTCTTATCAGCAACCGTCTTATAGAAATGAACGAATACCGTTCCTGTGAAATTCTTGCTGACAGGATTTGTGTCCGGATCATTGAAGAACTGAGCCGGCTTGATCATAAGACCATTAATAGGCGACATACCGACATAGAGGCTGGTAGATTCTACATTATCCTCATCCCAGTTTCCTTCATAAGCCTCGAATTTATAAAGCTTGTCCATACCTGAAACAGGATAGTAGCCTTCACCAAGACCCTTAGGAGCGAATTTCAGGGCACCGGCAGGTCGTCCCGTAGTCATAACGATAGACGCTTCACTAATCTCTGCTACATAAGCATTGTCATCGCAGGAACCTGGTTTGACATCGCTAGGTTTCTTTCCGCTGAATCCCGCATAATCTGCGAATTTGACTGTCTTTACATTGGCCGAGGACGCGCCCCACTGCACCATGAAGTCATCAGCTACCGCATGTCCGGTCTGGGTTACCTTGAATCCGAACTGTGAAGTACAACTACCCCACTCATCGAAATGTTCCGAAATTACAAGATTTTTGGAAGCTGGCAGAACAAAAGCATAAGCGACACGGTCTGCCGTCGCCGTATTGTTATCCACAGAGAAGACCAATTTACCTTTCTTGTCATCATTGATCTTCAACCAAGCGCCGGAAGTAACCTGAGCCGGAGTACCATCTTTAACTTCAACTACATAGACAGAGTACTGCATATTCTTGGCCTTCACAGATACGCTGCTCGATTTCTCGGTCGTAACAGTGCCAGGAGTCCAAGGATCTGTTTTCTGGACAAAAAATCCATCATCCGTAAAATTCATGCCGGCAGACCATTGTCCTACCAGATTGCTAGGGTCCAACATCACTACATCCTCAGCAAGACCTGCATAGGTAACAGGGAACTCTACAGGATTGTTGCCCTCCATATCGGTAATCTTTATCTTCTTGGAGAACTCGTATGGAATTTTATCCTCCTTGATAATGAGCTGAGCAGCCTTGAAGTCCACGCTGTCAGCCTTTCCGGAAAAGCTGTCGGCATCTTGATAATCCACCTGCATTTTGAGCTCCTCCGGCAACTCTGCCAACTTCCATTCATAATTGGCCACGATGCCGAATGCAAGATAGCTTGTGCCTCCCCACTCATCACTGGTCAATTCCAGCTTGTCGGCTTTATTGTAAGTAGAACCCCAGTCCGTAGAAATATACATCTTCACGACACGTTCCTTAGGAGAACGTGTAATCTGGAAGACAGTCTGGGTCTTTTCACCCATGGTCATGTCAATCTTGGCCACTTCAGCCTCGAAACCGAGACCTGCATCACCGATTTTCACCTTGACGGTCACATCACCGGCCTCACCGGCTATCTGTGCAGTCTCCACACCCTTGTCATCGAACATGCACCATGTGGTCTTGTCAATGGTAAGTTTCCAATCTGCTTCAGCCGTGAAAGTCAACTCTTTGGACTCTCCGGCAGCTATCTCGACTTCCTTTACTGCAGGAAACTGCGGTTCTTTTTCCTTCTCGTTTTCTTTGGAACAAGACATCATCGCTGCTACAGCAGCGGCAAAGGCAATGCCTTTCGTAAACAAATTTGTTCTCATGTCAATAAAAAATTAAGTTAAGTATTATTTTCCGGCTTCCTCATCTGTAAGGAACTCGAGAATGTTCACATAAAGGCCAACGGTGCCCACACCGTCGACACGGATTTTCATATACTGTTCGGCATACTTGTCGCACAAGTGCAGTTCGGCGCTGTAGCCGTTCACCTCACCTCCGAGAAGCAGACCGTTTCCATAAACATAGTTCATGAACGTCCTGGTATTGCCGACAGGTGTCTCATCCAGCATGTACATGGTAGGATGCAGCATGTCAGACACATCGAAACGGAATTTCACGTCATAGCCTTCCTGGAACATGCCTTTGATGACTATCGTCTCGTCATCCACCTTCTCCACTTTCGCGAGGTTGGATTCCTTGTTCGCATACGCGATGAGGAAGGATGAAGAAACACGGCACCAGCCGGTGTAATCATCAATGTTGAAAGGACATATCTTCGTCAGGTAGACTTTCGTCTCCGTGCTGTTGAAAGGCCAATCTTCATTTCCTTCTCCGACCAGGCGAAGCGTCACGTAAATGTCATCAGAAGAATCGACATTGTCATAAATGCCTTTCACATAGACTTTTGTGGCAGTTTCGCCGGCCTTGATGGTAACCGTCTGGTCATCGATGACGAAATGTTTTCCGTAGACAGCCGTGCTCTTGGACGGAACGGACTCCACTGCGAATGTCCTGTCATGGTCGGCGGCAGCGGTAGCTGCTATGTCGATGCCGTAAGCGTCACCGCTCTGCACTACCGGACAAAGGCTCGCCGTATCTGCAAACGCGATGGCAGAAGGTCCGTCATAAGTGGTATATTCAGTCTTGCAGCCGACAAGCGAAAGCATTGCCGCTGAAATCATTGCTGATATATAAAGTATCTTTTTCATTGATCTTCCTCCTTTTTAGCGGTTGCTTTCGTTAGGTTCGATTTCTGAATCCGGGGAGTTGAGCTCGTGCTGAGGGATCGGCCATACGAAGAGCGGATTGTCAGCATTGATCTTGAGCGAGCTGCCCTCCTTTACGGAGCTGGTCTGAGGCTTGCGCTCGAAGCCCTTGTGCCAGCGCTTGAGGTCCTGGAGACGGAAGCCCTCCATGTAGAGTTCCCTGACGCGCTCCTCGCTGATGGTGTCCAGCCAGTCATCCTTGGTCAGGACGGTGGTTCCGTATGTAGAATAACGCGCCGTACGCAATGTGGTGATGTCCTTGGCTGCTTTTCCGTAGTCGCCCTTGCGGCAATATGCTTCCGCGCGGATGAGATATTGCTCGGAAAGACGCAGGACCTTAGGCATGTTCACATGGTAGATGTTGTTCTGTATCAATTCCACATTGCCCTGATATTTGATGAGCAGCGGATAGTTCAGGCCGTGCGCATAGCCGGTCTGGAGCTGCGCGAAGAAGATGTCGTAACGCAAGTCCGTCTTCGCATAAAGGCCCAATGCCCAGTCTGCCGGAACGTAGTCAGGATAATATGTTATCTGGTTGTAGTTCAGGAAGACCTGGCCCAATGCTCCGCCGTATGAAGTCGGGGTGAAGCCGATTCTCCAGATGATTTCACGGGCATTGTCACCGGTCCACATGTACTGGTATTCCGACTGGTTCGAATAAGGGGACGGAGCAGCGACCTTCACGCTGGACAGTCCGAGATATTTGTCTTCGATGACCTTGGAAGAATATTTCACGGCATTGTCCCAGTCCTGCATGTAGAGGTAGACTCTGGCCATGAGGGCGTAAGCGGCACTTTTGCAGAAGAACAGCGAGTTGTTCGTGTTTTCGAGCTCGATTTTCTCCGCAGCCTTTTCGAGGTCTTCGAGGACGAATGCGTAAGAATCCTTCAGAGAGGCCCTCTTCAGTTTTCCGGGGTTATGGTAGCTCTTCACCAGCGCCACGCCGAGTTCCTTGTCGGCGGTCTCCGGCTCATAAGCCTTGCAATACAATTTGATGAGTTCGGAGTAGGCCAATGCTCTCGCGAAATAGACCTCACCTTCAAGGCTTTCCAATTGCTTGAAATCCTGGTCGGACTTCAGGGTTTCACGGAGCCTGTCGTTATAGTCGAAGAAGAAATTGCAGCTTCCGATTATACTGTACAATGCACCATACACTGCCTCGACATCGGTGTCGGTAGGAAGAATTTCCCATCTCCAGAAGTTGCCGTAAGTATTGGTAAATCCATCCACAGCATATACAAGGTCCGCCTGGATATCCGGGAGCAACGTAAGCAGTCCGCTGTAAAGCGCGCCGCTCTTGAAGTCGGAATAAATTCCAATCACTGCCTGATCCGCCTCGTCCAAGGTGGTGATGGCATTGTCCTCCTTTATGGCATCATCCGGATACTGGTCCAGACAAGATGCCACGGAAAGCGATGCCGCAATGATAATCAACAGTCTTTCAATATATTTCATTTGTATATACGTGCTTTAGAAAGTTAGTTCAATGCCGAGTGTAAACTGGCGTGACATAGGATACTGCGCCTTGTAGATGTTGCTCGAAGACTCAGGGTCAAGGCCGGAGAACGGTGTGAATGTCAGCAGGTTCTGCGCCTGGACATAAGCTCTGGCAGCCGTGAAGAAACGAGTCTTCTCCAGCAGAGGACGTGGAAGAGAGTACGAAAGCATCAGGTTCTTCAGACGCAGGAAAGAAGCATCCTCCAGAAGATGAGTGTCGAACTGTGGAGAGACGCCGTGGCGAGGGATGTCGGTAATGTCGCCCGGTTTCTTCCAGCGGTCATAAAGCATTCTCTTCGACTGGTTGTAGGTGTCGAAGTTTCCGCCGCCTTCCTCGAAATAACGGTCGTTGTTTATCATCCACCTGTCGGCCACCCAAGAGAACTGTGCGTTCAGGGACAGGCCTTTCCAGGTCAATGTCGTACCGAATCCGCCCTGCCATGGAGCGATGCAGCTCTTGCCGACCATCACCTTGTCGGATTCGTTGAACTGGTCGGTAAGTTCGCCGTTCGCGTCAAGCCAGAGAGCGTCTCCGTTGATAGGATTGACTCCGGCGAAGCGGTTCAGGAAGAACTCTCCGTATGAATGTCCTACCACGAGCTTGGTTCCGGTAGTGGATACCACGTACTCGTTCAGACCATTGTAAAGTTCGGTAATCTTGTTCTTGTTATACGATGCGTTGGCATTGATGTTCCATGTGAAGGTGCGGGTCTTGACTGCATCTACATTGAGGTTCAGCTCGACTCCGCGGTTCACCATGCCGCCGACATTGTCCCATCTGTAACCGTAGCCTGCGTCTGCGTAGGACACCGGCACGGACATCAACATGTTGGAAGTCTTCTTGTTATAGAACTCCGCTTCGAAGTCGATGCGGTCGAAGAATCCGAGATGGATGGAAGCATTGGAAGACCATGTCTTCTCCCATTCGAGGTTTTCATTGCCCTTCGAATATGGACCGATACCGGCATTGCCGTAATAATCCTTGCCGCCGGCGACGAGGGCGATGTGGTCATAGTTCGGAATGGTGGAGTTTCCGGAGGTTCCTGTTCCGAGGGATACCTGCGCGAAAGTAAGCCAGCTTACGTTCTTCAGGAATTTCTCGTTCTTGGCATCCCACATGAATCCGAGTGATGCAAACGGCGCCCAACGTCCTGATTTTCCGAATCTTGAGGAGCCGTCACCACGGACGGAGCCTTCCAGGAAATAGCGGTTCGCGTAGCTGTACTCGGCACGTCCGAAGAATGAGAGATATGAATATGCCGTAGTGCTGCTGCTCCAGCCTGTGGCTCTGGTAGCGGATGACACATCCAGCAGGTAGTCATTGGTCTGACCTGCAGTAGATACGCTGAAACCGTCTGCCTTATAGAGGATTCCCTCCTGTCCGGCCATGATGTTCAGGGTCTGGTCCGTGAGATCGAAGGCATAGCTTACGGTATTGAAAATGGTAAGGTTCAATGCGTCTGAAGAGCTGCGTGAAGCCTTGCCCTGTCCGTTGTTGGGCTTGTAGCTCGGAAGCACCGTGGTCTTCACTGCCGCATGGCTGAAATCCACACCGCCCTGCGAATGGATGGTGAGGCCCTTCACCGGAGTGATGTCCAGAAACAAGCTGGAAATGAGCTTGTACTTCTTGGTAATATAAGGATTCGTCTTCGCCCATTCGAGAGGGTTCTGTCCGAGACCTTTCCATGAACCGTCATTCACGGAAGCGAGAGAGCCGTCAGCCCTGTAAGGGTTCCAGTAAGGAAGCATGAAGCGGGCTGCCGAGATAGGCGTGTTCAATGCATATTCGCCCGACATTGACTCGGCGTAATTTTCGTATGCGAACATGGTGTTCGTGCCGAACTTGAGCCAGTCATTGGCCTTGGTCTCCAGGTTCGCGCGGAAATTATATCTGGAGAAGTCAGAGTCGGAAGTGGTTCCTTTCTGGTCGTAGTATCCTCCTGACACATAATAGTTTGTACGCTCATTGGCACCGCTGATCTGAAGGTCATAGCTCTGCAGCGGGGCGAACTTGGTGAACACTTCATTGAGCCAGTTGATATCCGTCTTCGCCAGTTTTCCGTAATCCTGACCGGCTGTCAGACCTACTTCTTTCTCGTACTGGATACGCTCGGCAGTGTTCATGAGGTTCCAGTTTCCGAGTGCCAGCTGGGAGAAGCCGAGCTGGGTACGCAACTGGATTCTTGCCTTTTCAGCCACGCGGCCGCGTTTGGTGGTAATCACCACGACACCATTGGACGCACGCGCTCCATATATAGAGGTAGAAGTCGCGTCCTTGAGGACAGAAATCGACTGGATGTCGTTAGGACTGATGGCATTGAAATCACTTGCGGAAATCGGGAGGCCGTCCAGAATAAACAGAGGCGCCGTACCCGCATTGATGGAGTTGGTGCCTCGAATTTGGAATGATGCAGTGGCGCTTGGTTCTCCCGAGTTGGAGAGCACCATCAAACCTGTAGCTTTTCCCTGAAGTGCCTGGTCGAAACTTGCGGCCGGCACATCTGCCAGAGCTTCAGATTTCACGGTGGCGACAGAGCCGGCAATCGTGCCTTTCTTCCTCACACCGTAGGCAACCACCACGACATCGTCGAGGGAGTTGTCCGCCTTTAGTTCTACATCATGGACGATGGTCGCTTGTCCGGAAGGGACAATGAATTCGGAGACTACGCATCCGATGTACTGATAAGATAATGTTTCTCCAGGAGCCGCAGTTACGGAGTATGCACCGTTTTCATCTGTCGATGCTCCACCCCCCCCTACCAGAATGTAGGCTCCAAAGAGAGGCTCACCCGTTTCAGCTGACTTGACAACACCTTTCACCGTCACCTTGTTCTGGGCAAATGCCACAGGCGCGATCAGAAGGGTTAGCAGCAGCAATAGCCGGAAATTCTTCATGTTGCGTGAATATGTTATTGATTCAAATTGGGCGCAAATATAGGGCGGAAAAAACCATGAACCAAGGAAAAACGCGATTTTTCTTTACTACAACGGTTTATATCGCTGATTTCTACCGAATTAGCCTTTTAGGAAAGTGCACAATAAAAACTACCGCTGCATCTCACGATGTTGCGGTAGCCCAGGTTAGAAATTCTAATATATCTATGTTAAAACAATAGGTACAAACCAGTGAAAGCGCGTAAAAAACTAACTAAAAAACGCTTATCCTGATTCCGATGAGCAAGATAAGAAGTTTTTTTGAAACTTACAATCTTTAATCAAAAAATTTTACTTTTTTTTAACACCATATCTCTTTAGTAATTAATATATAAGCAAAACTAAAAAGATTTAATTATCGCGAATTATTTAGCAATCACAGCTATTTTTAATGCGATTTATAACATATTCACGCGAAAAATTAAAGATTGTAAGTTAAAACGCTCGTAATTTATTCTTTTACACACCTTACGCTTGCGCCGGTCCCTCGTGCGCCCATTCCTGACGGGTCACTGAGAGCGCTTGCCGTATAGTAGACTCCGAAGAACAGCCTTTCTCCTGAAGGGAAGAGACAGCATGAACGTCCCCAGCCTTCATTGCGAGACTTAGGCAGCGGGTCGGCAGACCAATAATAGATGTCTTCGCAGGTATATCGCGGAGCACCGAAAAGACTGAGCATGCCGGCCTTAGGGAAATAGGCATTGTCACAATTCTTCCAGTACCAGCCGTAACCGTCCTCGTCTTCCACCCACGGCTTCTCGCCGGTCTCATTTCCATTTTCATCCAGAACCACATCGACCCTGGTGAGTTTATCTTTCTCTCCCAATGTCGCGAAAGCATTGCCCTTAGGCACGACATAGCCGGCAGGGCACGGGTCGAAGATGCTCTTGTACTTCACGTCAGTGGAAGTGTTTCCCCAGAGGTTGGACTCGGTCTGGTCATCTGTTTCATCAGAATTGTCAGGGCTCATGATATACCAGTCGCACTTGATGCCGCCGGCATAAACCGGATGGATGGTAAGGAAAGTTTCAGGGTGATGCACGGCGTAAACCGCATTGCCCGGAGCGGAATATGCGACTACGGCCTTTTCAGCATTGATTCCCCTGACGCCGTCGCCCTTCTGCTGATTAACGACATTGGCCGACGGGCGGAGCTTTACCTGCTCGGCGTTTTTGGCGTTTTGGGTCGCGATATCATCCGCGAAATAAATAGTCGGGATGTCGACGAACTCAGCAGCCGATGGAAGGAACGGGTCCTTTCTGCCCCATTGGTAGAACAATCCCCTGGTATTCACCGCGTCAGATGGCTTTACACTGAGCGCCCCGAGATTCCTGTCCATCCAGACGAGACCATTCTTGTCAGTCTTGGTCGCGATTTCATCATCCGTAACCCAGATATGCCAGCTCCAGAGGATGGTGCCGTCAGCAGCGCACACTGCAATAACCGCATTGCCGGCAGCCTTGCCTGTGGAGAAATAAATGTTCTCGCCGTCATACATCGGCTCGCCGTCGATGACGTATGTGCTTCTGGTCTTGTCACCGTCCGGAACAGCCTCCCAGACAAGTTCGGCAAAAGCGGCATTCTTGATCTCAAGTCCCTCGGCAGCAATATAATTGGAATTACCGTCACCTGCGCCGTTCCCTTTCACCTTGGCAGGGAAACGGTAGGAAGCCTTCGTATGGGCGATGTAGCAGTTCGCCGTAACTCCGTCTTTTACAAGGTCTTCCGGTTCATACGTCTGCATGACGCGGATATCGCGGCTGTCAGTATAGCCCTCGTCACCGCAAATCACGGAAATCACGCCATAGCGGGTTGCACCGGTAGTATTCTTTTCCGCACTGATGGTCACGGTACCTGAATTCAGGTCCGCATCGAAGCTCATCCATGTATAGTCACAGTCAAGATGCCACTCCGCATTCGTAGCTACCGCAATGGTCTTCGACCCGCCGTCCACAGGAAAAACCACCTGCGAAGACGAAACCTCGACCTTGCCCACATGAACCTCGGGCTTCAATTCATCCTCCGGCTCATCGTTCTTCGAGCAACCGGCAAAGGTCAATGCCAATGCCGCCGTCGCCATCATATAGAGTCCTTTCATAAGGACATTGTCATATGTTTTCATAATCATCATCAGTTAAGCAGTTTATTTCCAGTCAGTCGCAATATCCTCATAATCAGAGAGTCCGGTACAGTTATAGAAGCATTTCGTGCCGGTGATACGGTTGTTGAAACCGCCGAGACTATAGTACTTCTTGCGTTCGTAAAGGTGGATCTTGTTTCCGTTATACATCGTATAAGGCGATTCTCCCGTCAGACCGGTACAGCCCGCGAAAGCATAATCGAATTTGGATGCCTTCAAAGCCTTGTCGAACAATGCCGCCGGAATCGTCTTGAGCGATGTACATGCGATGAAGCACTCCTTGAAAGTGGCAGCAGCGGATGCAGACGGCACGGAATCGAACAAGCCTTCAGGAATTTCCTGGAGAGATGAGCATCCGGCGAATGTCTGGATGAAATAACATGCGGACTTGTTGTTGATGAACAAATCGGCAGGGATTGTCTTGATACCCGTACAGTCCACAAACAAATAACTGAATGTCTGGGCCGCAGTACAAGCCTTGAAGAGGCCTTCCGGAACACTCGTCAAGGATGTACATTTATAAAACATGTTGTTGAAATCCCTGGCGCTCTTGTTGTTCGCAAACAGACCGGCCGGGATGGCTTTAAGAGATGTACAGCCATAGAACACCTTCTGGAACTTGTTCACAACAGTATTCTTGGCGAACAAATCTTCCGGAATGGATTCCAGACCGGTACAGCCGGAGAATGTCTGATCGAAAGTGGCCAGTTTCGCCATACCTGCAAACAGGCCGGACGGCAATGTCTCCAAGGACGTGCAACCCGAGAATGTCTGCATCAATGTGGTGACATTCGCACATTTCGAGAAAACACTTCCAGAGATGTCGGTAAGCGAGGTGCATCCTTTGAACGTGCTGTTCAATCCGGTGGTGGACACCGTAGAAGGGAATACATCCGCGCCGACTGAGGTCAATGAAGTACAACCGTTGAAGCAATTGCCGAAATTAGCATTTCTTGCAGTAATGAATCCGAACAGTCCGTCAGGAACGGATTTGAGAGACGTACATCCCCAGAACATTGATGACAGATTGCTGAGTTTTTCGGCAGCACCTTTGAACATTTCGGACGGCAATGTCTCCAGAGCCTCACAGCCATAAAACGCATTGCTGGCATTCGTCAGCGCTGTCAATGAGTTTCCGAATCCCTCAGGAATGGACTTGAGGCCAGTGCAATTCTTGAAACAATTGCTGATGTTGTTCACTTTAGTTTCAATCGGATCGAAAAGTCCTGCCGGGATAGATGCAAGTTCCTCACAGCCAAAGAACGCGCTTTGCAATGATATAGATGTCGAACTTGCTCCCATGCCTTCGAAAAGGTCCTCAGGAAGTTCCGTGACATTGGTTCTGTAGAAAGCATTGTTGAGTGTATTTGCCTTCGCCATTCCCTTGAACATTCCTCCCTTCAACGGTTTCATGAATACGGCGCTCTCGAACACGCTATAAAGAGATGTAACTCCATCAAGTCCCTCGAAGAAGCCCTCCGGGAAATCTTCAATTATGGCATTCTGGAACATCTGGTTGATCTGGATGGCAAATCCGGCAGGACAATGTTTGAACAGGCCTACAGGAAGACTCTTCACATCCGTAGCATAGAACAGCCACTTGAAATCCTTTACCTTCTGGTTGTTTTTGAACAGGTCTGCCGGAACAGTCTCAAGTTCAGTACATCCGGTAAACAATCCGTTGAATGAAGTGACCTCCGTATTGTTGGCAAACAGGTTCTCCGGCACGGTGGCGATGTTCATGTCCCTGAATGTCTGTGTGAAATTCGTAGCCTTGGTATTGTTGCGGAAAAGACCTTCCGGAATCTCTATCCTGTTGCCCTTCGAAACAAACGGCTTCAGCACTTTCGCATGAGAGTTGCCTTCTCCCTGAAGAACGGCGCTTCCAGTACCAGTGCCATAAAAGCATTGTCCGAAATCAGTAGCCTCCGTACAATTCACGAACAAATCCTCAGGAATGGATTTAATCGAAGCGGTACATCCGAAGGTGTTGTAAAATTTCTGGGCCTTTACCGCATATTTGAACAAATTCTCAGGAATCGCCTTGAGACTGTAGCAGTTGACGAACATGTCGGTAAAATCGGTAATCTCCGCAAATGTACCGCATACGTCGTCAGGGATGGATTCCAGTTCCTCATCTGTCTTGCAGACACTTTTTACATCCTTCACGCCGAGCTTACCCCAGGAAATGATGTTCAGGAAATTCACATGCTTGATACCGTCAGTGATAGTGAAATAGTCTCCTGCGATATCGGTAAGGCAATATGACGGCGCGGTTCCCTTGGTCTCGACAGTATATTTTCCGGCTTTCGCATATTTGTGGGATGGCTGGACATTGACATAATGCTCCGGCTCGGAGCCGTCACCCCAGTCGATGGTGACATCCAGATCTCCGCCGCTCGTCTTATAGACACCGCCGTTCTTGAAGGTGTAGTCATCATAATTGATTCTCACCTCGAAAATCAGGGATTCGGTATCCTCGCCGATCTGGAGCACACGCAACTTGGCCGCCGTCGTGTTTTCCTTTTCGCCGACAAGAACATTGATATAGCCCTCGCGCTGCTTGCCGTCGGAAGCCGTCAGATTCACCTTGACGGTGTGATTTTCCTTGTCTTCCACGAAGTCGAACCATGTATCGTCGCCACCCTTGGTGAAGGTGATGCCGAGTTCCGGATTGGACACATAAGTGATTTCCTTCGAGCCGCCCGCAGGGGATGCATTGGCCATATAAGAAGACAAATCCAGATAGGCCTTGCCGTCCTGGCTGATGCGGATGACATCCGAAGCGGCATCTTTCCCGGCACCTGCCTTCAGCTGCAGATCGACGGCACGCTGGTCCGTAGCCGCATTCGGGTCCACGGTCAATTTGAGGCCGTTGTCTGTCTTCTCGACCAGCAGCCACTGGCATGTACAGTCGAAATCCAGGTCATCCTGATTGGTTTCCACTACCACTTCGGAAGAAAGTTCGCCGTAAGCAGGGAAACGAACCGCATTGGAGCCCACCGTTATTTCCGGCTGCCCGGCATAATTCTGGGAGACATTGATGACATAATTGATGCTGTTGTCGTTGTTGTCAGAAGCCGTCACGGTTATCGCCGATTTGCGGGACTCTGTAGATTCGTTCTGTCCTGCGGACAATGTGATATAATGTTTGTCGGCAGTCACGTCCAGCCATGAATCGTCAGATATGTCGTATGTCCAGTTCTCCATGTTGGTGGACACAGAGACGACGACTTCGCCGCCGGCGTTCTTGAAGTTCAATGATGCAGAAGTTCCGTCTTCCGCAGGGACAAAAAGCCCATTGTCAGAAACGACTTCCAGGCGTGAGTCGCGCGATGGAGCCGGCTTTTCCGGTTCGTTGTTTTCCTCATTTCCGCATGAAGCAAATGCCATCAGGGCGGCAATGAACATATATGGTAATTTTTTCATACTCTTCTGGTTTAATTATTATTCATCCGTTTTTCTGCGTAGTTCGACAGCATTGCCATACGGCATATAGATCTTCTCGAAAGGCGTAAGCACCGGAGAAGAGAGGCCCATGTTCATATAGACCAGAGTCAGGCCCGAGCCTTCGACTTCTCCGTCTTTCGGCTCCGTGGAAGTGTCGATTGTAATCGTATTGCAATCCTCTGACACAGAAGCCTTTATCACGCCAGCGGAATACTGGTTGTATTTCATCGACACATCGGAGGAATTGATGGTATAGGTAACGAGGAAGCAAGACATATCCTCTGGAGGGCTGTTGTAATTGTAATATATAAGTACCGTTCCGGTATTCCACAGGGTAGGAATCTCCAGTTTGCCGGTCTCCTTGTTCAGGTTCACCGGCATCTTCTGCCCCTGAAGGAAACAGCCCTCCAGATAATATGAGACCCCGTATTTGTCTTCGGTCAATGTCGCCGTCGTAGTGAACAGCGCACTTGCAGGTGACGTGCAGAGTTCCCTCAAAGTGCCGCTCTTGCCAAGCGCGCCGCACAATCCTTTCTGCGAATAAGAATTATATCTGGTTACCTCATACCACTTTTCGGCATAGATGTCATACTCGCCGAGCAGCGCAAGATATTTGTCCGACGCAAGAGTGGCCTGCGAAAACGCATATTCGAGAGAAATCTCGCCGGAGGTAACCTTCACCTTGCCGGAAAGGACTTCATTTCCATTATTTTCAGGCGCTTCGATGGTAACGGAAGAGGCATCGGAAGAGATTGTCGCCCAGCTGCAGTCCACAAGTTCAGCCTTCCATTCAGCGGATGAGGAGACAGAGAACTTGTATTCGCCGCCCCGGCAGCCGAATTCGAAAGACTCGGAAGCGGTGGTTTTCAGATAAGGCACTTCTCCGGATTCCTGCGCCACCTTGATGGTCATAGGGAACACGGCCTCGGAGTCGAACGTCACCACCACATCGGCAGAACGGTATTCTTCCGTGTCATTGGCAGTCACTTTGACTACAATCGCATCTGCCGACATCTCAGCGGTACACCAATCTTCGGCAGAACTTTCGACAGATGAAACAGCCAGTTCACCCACAAGGGTCACGGTAACCGGCTTCTCTGACGCGGTCTGGTCGAAAATCAGCCGGTCAGCAGACATAAAGGCTTGAGGAACCACTTCGGGTTCACTTTCAGAGCATCCCGCCATCAAGAAGAAGGCGAAAAGCATTGCTAGTACGTTTATAGTTTTTCTCATACGCTGATGAATTATTATTGCTGGTTGATTTTATATGATAATTTGCCGCCCTGGATCATGAATGCTGTGCCCAGATTGAGGTTTCCTTCGGAAGGACCTGCATAGAAACGGACAGGGGCATTGTAAAGATTGCGGGCCGACATTGAAACAGGAGTCCTGGATTTTCCCGGCTGCGGCTTCACGGTCATTTCAGGGCAGCCGACGGTAACAGGCCAATATCGGGTGGAGTTCAGGCTCTTGCCGCTGGCATACCACGATGGAACAGCATTTCCCACAATATCCTGAGAGTCAGATACTTTCTTCATCGTGTACGGCCCTACAGGGAAATCGCCGTAGGTAAAGCCATCGGCAGCATTGTAATACAAAACTCCACCGTTCGTGGTAATAAGGGTTACTTCCATGGATGAGACCACATACTGTTTCGTGCCTACGCTAGGGGCACCCATCCTCACCTTGCCTTCTCCGTTCTTGTCCAGAACTGCGGACATCGCATAGAATTCTCCAGTAATAGGCACATATTTGCCGGTGCTGCGGTCATAGACGCGGGCGCAATACGCCACGTCTGCCGTTCCGTATGAGCCGTAGTTCGCATTCTTCGCAAAAATCTGATAGTTCTTGACGGAAAGGGCACTATCTGACGGCTGGAACTCGCCCTCAACGGAAGCCACGAGAGTGTTTCTCGGCGCTGTAGTTCCCCATCCGCGGATATTGTACTTCTTTCCGGCCGTTCCCGGACGGACTACCACGCGCATGGTCACAGGTTTCTTGCTGACCTCAGAGGTGGCACTGGTCACATCCCAGGTTCCCAGCCATGCCTTCCATTCGTCTGTCGCGACACCGGAAGCATCCGTCTTGAACGCCTTCTTGTAGACCGAAGAAGTAGCGACATTGCCGTTATGGCCGAACGCGACCACGTAATAGTCGGTATCAGGGTCGAGAGACGTGATTTCCATCGCCTTGGCACCGGACTGCAGGAATGCGCCGATACCGCCCTGCGAGCCGAGGAAGGTGTCGATTCCTTTTATAAGAGCATCAGTATCAGAACCATACCTGTCCACAAAACTCTTCTGATAGATGTTCCAGAAATATGTTTCGGTGCTGGACGGCGATACTGATATTATCGCTCCCTTGTCAGAAGGATTGGTCACGGTGAGTACGAGAGCATTGGACTCCGACGAACCCGAAAGGGCGAATCTCTTCTTGGTCACGGCCGTGGTCGGATGGTCGGTATCATATCCGAACGCCACCACGCAGTACTCCGTTCCGGCGGTCATTCCGGAATAATCCTGATAGCGCGAGCCCTTGTAGAGGAAGTTGGTGAGGCCTCCGTAGCTGGCATAAACGTTCTCCAGCTGCATTACAAGCACGGCATCATCCATCTGGTCGACATCGGAAGCCAGCATGACATCGAAGAAATATGTCTCATCTGCATTGGACGGGGTCACGCCTATGCGGGCCGTCGTGCTGGAGGTTTCTTCCACTTCCAGGTCCAATGTCAAATCGCTGGACACCACATAATTCTTCTTCCTGATGGTATAAGGCCCGATAGGGAAATCCCCGGTCAGATACTGCGATGCTGGTGAGAAATTGTAGATGGTTCCGCCCGCATAGAGGAAGTAGTCGAGACATGAGAACTGGTATGGCTTCTCGGAATCCGCATAGAATTCATTGCCGACAGCCTTGCCGCCGTTTTCATCTTCCAGACGCGCAATCATCGTCACGATACCGCCTTCGGTCACCATGTAATATCCGTCGCCGTGGTTGAAACGTCCGAAGTGGCAGATCCATCCGGAAATGCTGGAATCGGCGTATTTGCTTACCTGATAAGCATTTTCGAAATACATGTATCCGGTCTCCATGTCGAATTTCGCCTCGGTGGCGAGCATTCTGGCGATGGAAATGCCCCATCCCTGGACATTGTAGCTCTCGCAGAACTTCTTCTCGGACACTACGATGTCGAATGACAACGGCTTGCCGCTGACCTCGGAAGAGGTACTGGTCACGGTCCACATGCCTATCCACTTCTTGTAATTCTCCTGAACCTCGTCAGAAGGCGCCTGGGTGGTGAACTCCTTGTAAGAGAACTTGCCGGCCCCGGAATCCTCATCGAAAACGAACGCGAACACGCAGTATTTGGTCAGGTGCTTGAGTCCCGTGAACGTATATGTATCTTCGCCATAGAGGCAGTGGTCCACGAGCGTCCCTTCGGAGTTCAATGATTCAACTATCTGGGCCTCAGTATATTTCGTCATGGTCGAAACAGGCAGGATGTCGTAATAGTACATCACGTCATTGCGTTCCGGCGTCACCTTCACGACAGCCTCCGTACCGGTCACGTCCGAAATCTCGAAGGTGAAGTCCATGTCAATGAGCTTGCTTCCTTCGCCCGTACGGAATTCGGTAGTCGAAAGCGGGGTCGTGATTTCCCCGTCATCGGACAGCCCGTAAGCATAGGCCACATAGTCCGTCTGCGGTGAAAGTCCGTTTATCAGCTTGGGCGAATAGCCGGAAATGCGGCTCGCCTCGACATATTCATTGAAAGCGATGCCTTTCTCCGCCGCATTCATCTTCATATCCGTAAGATAGTCCGCAGCGAACTCAGTATCAGACGAATACAGTTTATAGATATCCTTCCTTACCACAGAAAGCCAATACTTTACCGACATCTTGGTAGGGACAGCGGACAGCTTCACCGAATTGCCGGTAATGTCGGAGATATTGATCTTGAACGAACAATCCAGAAGCTGCACCTTCTCCTGTTCCTTCTCCTCCTCGGCGCACGACACGGCCAGCCCTGAAGCCAATACCAGAGCCAACGCCCATTTCCATATTTTCATTTTCATCATCATTTTCGAAACGTGTTCTAGAAACTATATCCTATTCCGCAGGCCAATGTATTTTTCATCGGTCCCGACGCCATCGCCGAATAAGCGAGGTCAATGCAGATGCCGCCCAGTTTCAGGCTCATGCCTGCAACAGCGTAAGAAGGAATGCCGTTTTTCTTCTGTCCTTCGCTTAGACCTGCCCTGACGGCCAACATGCCGTTCCACTCATACTCCAGCGCCACTCCGCCGGCCATAGCGGAAGGTCCGCCGAAATAATATCTGCCCTGCAATGCACCATAAAGCCGTGATTTCCCGAAGCCGAAGCCGTAACCCGCATTCAGTCGCGCATTCATCGGCAGCCGGTAGCCCGCTCCGCCTTCATCCTTCACCTGCATTCCCAGGTTGCACGCAGCCACCGAAAGGTCCAGACCGTTTCTGCGGAAAGCCACCTGCACATCCGCCGCGAAAGCATTAGCCGTACCGGCAATGTTCTTCGACATGACATAGTTCAATGCTGCACCGGCGGAGAGTCCGTCAATGATTTTGTACGCGAAGCCTGCACCGGCCAACACATCCACAGGGTGCATTTCGGCCGTCTTGATTCCCAGCTCGTCATATTTTCCGTCCTTCCGGTATAGGGATGTGGAGGCGCCGGCCGTCACCGCCATCTTGTCATTCAGCTTGTAACTTGCTGACACAGAGAATATATTGGCATGAGTAACATCCGGCTGCCACAAGCCGTATGACACTCCGGCAGACATCTTCTTTTCACCCGAAACGGCGTCAGCCACATTCCCGAAATGCGCATAGGCATCCGGCTTCATAATCACGCCGGCAGACCCTGCGGACACGACGCTGCGGATCTGGTTAAGGAACGGGAGAGCCGCTGACTCGCCTGCACTTTCCTGGGCCGAAACCCGCATTGCCGCCAGAAGCAATATTGCAACAGTTATCTTCCTCATATTCCTTATTTCTTTACAAATGTTGATGTTCCATAAACTTTTCCGCCAGTACGGATTTCGACGGTGTATCTGCCAGGCGCCAGCGATTTGACATCCACCTTCAGCGGTGAATTGATGCCGAGAGTCGCAGACACGTGAGACGATTCGCTGCCGGCAGCATTGTAGATGATCACTTCCGCATCGAGTTCAGCTGCACCCGGACGGACATTGACATGATCTGTCGCCGGATTAGGATAGACATCCATCGGCGCGGATGCGTCGCGGACCACGAGCGTGAAGGCCTGCACGGCGGACTCGCCTTTCGCGTCGGCAGCCGTCAGCGTGACTTGCGTGCGCCCTACCTTCCTGCCGGTGAACGTCACTTTCCCGCCGTCGACGGCAGTCGAGACAATGCTTCTGTCAGCGACCGTGACCACGGCGAACAATGATTCATTGTCCTCATCCGTAAACCATTCATTAACATCTATTTCCGCCTGTCCTTTGATGCCGTTTACCGTCAGGCTGCCGATTTCGGAAGCCACTGCCGGAACGTGGTTCACTTTCACCACGTAAGGCACTTCCAGCACGGTCGGGAGGTCATATTGGTCGGTAAGGGTAATGACGTATTTGTGTGCTCCGGGCGTGGATTTCACTCCGGAAATTTCCACCATCAGCACATCATCCTGCATCTTGGTGAATGTCACCGCAGCCGGCTCGTCGCAAGTCCAGGTGAATGAGGCAGCATGGCCGTCAGGGTCGACACCGGTATAGATGCGCGCCGCCTTGCCGAATGATTCCAGCTCCACAGGGGCTTCATTGTCCACGGTGATGACAGGTGCGGTATTTCCGCCGGTGGTGATCTTGGTTATCTCCGACATCGGGGACTCATTGCCCGCAAAATCGGCAGCGACCACGCCGTAGTAGTAATCGGTATTGAATTTCAGACCGTCAAGGCAGAATTTGCAGTAGCCTTCTCCGGTGGTTTCCTGCATGGCAGCGACGAAGGTGGCGGTCATCGCGGAGGAGTGTTCCAGTTCCGTGAACGGCGAGGTGCTGTAGTATACCTTGTAGCAATACGCAAAGTCTGCATCCGGGTCCTTAGGCAGGTCTGCCGTGAAAGCCAACGTGTTGGACTTGGCAGCAACCTCCAGATGGGTTATTTTCTCCGGCGGCACGGTACTGATGGAAGACAATGCATTGAAAGCATTGATCATACCCTTGCCGAGCTGGCCGTCCATCGACATATTGTATTTGTAGATGGTCTCGTCCGAGCTGTTCACGATGGTCTTGAAGAGGTCCTGGTTCGTGTAGCCGGGGCCGCCGCAGGCAGAGAGCACCAGGGCAGCAAGTCCGGAGACATGAGGACATGCCATGGACGTACCTTGCAAGTAGCCGTATTTTCCTCCCGGCAATGTGCTGTAGACCCCGCCTTCCACAAGCTGCATGTTTCCGCCAGGCGCACAGACATCCACCCATTCGCCGTAGTTCGTGTAATATGCAGCCTTTCCGTCAGGCCCAATGGATGCCACGGAGAGAACCCTGTCGTATTGTGCCGGCCATGCAAAGCTCTGACTGTCATTGCCTGCCGCGAAAACTACCAGACCGCCGGCCATAGGACCGACCTGCTTGCCGTCCTTCATTCCGGCCTTGTCAATGAAATAGTCGATAGCATCCTTGTCGGCTGAAGGCATAGTGGTCACATCCTTCTTGTAGCCCCAACTGTTCTGGGCGATTACGGCTCCGTTTTCTGCCGCGTACTGCATCACCTTGGCGAGGCTGGCGCCCTTGTCGGGAAGCGTGGCATCCATGATCTGCAGGCACATCAGATGCACGCCCTTTTCAGGATAACGTCCTCCGGCGACACCGCAGACCCCCACGCCGTTGTTGTTCACGGCACCCACCGTACCGGCGACATGCGTCCCGTGGTCTTCCGGATGGATTTCAGCGGAACCCGCCACGAAATTATATCCATGAACATCATCCTTGTAGCCGTTGCCGTCATCATCCACGCCAGGCTTGCCGTTCAGCTCAGCCTCGTTCGTCCAGACATTCCCGGCGAGGTCAGGATGGTCATAATCCACACCGCTGTCGAGAATCGCGACGATGACATTGCTGTTGCCGAACATGCCGTACTGGTCCCAGGCCTCCTGCAGTTTCATGTCAATGCCCTTGCGGCCGCTGCCTTGTCCGGTATTGTGATAATGCCACTGGACGGAATAGTCCGGGTCATTCATCTTCACATCTGTCTTCACCGGGATATAGATAGGCTCAATATACTCAACGCCAATCACTTCCGAGAAATCAGCGGCAGCTTTCGAAATAGGCTCCGTCTTGTCATATTCCACATCGAACCAGCGATGCAGTCCTGATTTTTTCTGCTCTTTCAGGTAAGGGCCTCCGATATGGAAAGTGGTGCTGACAGATTTTACGGCCACGCCGTCAATCCTCAACGCGGCAGCCGCTTCTGCACTGACATTGCCGTCCTCATCAGCGGCGGCAAGCAGTTTTTCCGCCAGGTCAGCATTGACCTTCAGTCTTATCATGCCGGGAACGGCTGAACTTGCGGGTTCTTCCACGGTCACCGGGGTCGGCGCGATGCTTTCCTGCTCTTTCGCGCATCCGGCGGCAATCGCCATAACACCCATAAAACCAGCTATATATCCAATTGTCTTCATCTTGCACATTATTTAGCCTTTAACACTCCTGCGTCATACGACTGCTTGATGTTTGAGCCGGAAACGACTCCGAACATCGGATAAGACAGCTCCGACACATCCTCATTGAACTTCCATATGAATTCCTTGTCGGCATAGACGCTCTTGTCCTTCAATATGAACGGCATAAGCGACATTCCCGTGGCGAGATGGGCATCGACGCCGTTCTGCGTGACAGGGAATGAAACGGTCATTTCTTCGATGTCCACGTCACCGACGATGTAGTTCACGCTGTTGTCCTTCGTATAGTCAAGACCTTCGGACAGAGAATAGGCGCAGACATTGCCGACGGTGAGCTTCTTCGTCTTGGAGTTGTATTTCAGCACCATGGTATGGTCAGGATAAGATGCTTTTCCCTGCTTGATGGTGTCATTGGCCATCGTGCCGACATATTGGTCAGCAATCTTGTACTGCCACGGCACGTCCGGCACGTCGACAGAGACCTTGGCAGAATAGGCCGCGCCGCTGCCGCATGCCGCCATAGCCATTATCCAGTTCGTCTTGCCCGGCTTGACAGGCACACGGAGAGTGTAGCTGCCGTTACGGTTGCGCTTCGCATAAACTGCCTTCGGGTCGGAGAAATATTCGTCCAGCGAGGAGAGCAGCCCGACTTCCAGGCTCTTCATGTCCGGGTCAATGCCGGAGACGAGAACGGTGGCAGACACTTGCTTATCGTATTGGTACACATTGATTTCCGACGCAAGTCCCACTTTAGGGACACGTCCGAGAGCATCGAAACCGGCCTCGACATCAGCCTTTTCCTCCGCTTTCTGGCAGGAGAAGATGGCCGCAGCCATAATCATCATATATAGAATTCTATGTTTCATGCTAGTCCTCCTTATCATTGTCCTGTTCCTTAGACCATGGATTCTGCTCGTCCTCGGAAATCATGTCGTTTTCGGTGATTTCCTTCAGAGGGAGCTGGAACCACCAGAGATTGTCGTGCGCAGGCACTTTAATCCTGTTCGCAGGCGTGTGGTTGGTACCTTCATAGTTCCGGTCAATGCCTTTGCCGTTACGTCGCAGGTCATAGTAGCCGTGTCCCTCGCCCCAGAGCTCGATGCGGCGCTGGAGCAGCACATCATCGACAGTCACCGAAGCGGCTTTCCACGCGATGTCACGTTTCGCCATCAGTTCGCCCAGGACAGATGCGGCCTTCGCCCCGTCTCCCATACGCGCATAGGATTCAGCTTCAATGAGAACCATTTCGGAAGCCCTCATATAGATGTAATCCTGGAGCCACTGCGCCATGTAGCCGAATTTTCTGGAAGCATAAGGTCTCGCAGCTCCCGGCGTATCGGCGCTCGCGGTCTTGTCTCCCTCAGGTCCGTTGAAAAGCGACTTGCGGTAGTCCGTCTTGGAAATCTGGTCATAGAGCGACTTGTCTATCAGCTTGGCCGGCTGGTCCAGTCCTGCATATCCCAGACAGTCATTGCTCATGTGCGAGGAGAATGACACATAGGTCAGCTGCGTCTCGGTCGTATGGTTGAATCCCCACATGAATTCCGCGTCTTCCAGCTCCATGAATCCGCCGTGCAGACGTTCCCTGTCCATGATGTCGTAGCCCTGACGCGCCTTGGACGCAGCATCGGCCGCTTCCTGCCATTTCTGCACGAACAGGTAATATCTGGCCGCAATGCCATAGGCCACGCTGAGGTCAATCTCGTTCTTCGACGTGCGGCTGTAGCCGTCCAGGTATTTCACGGCTTCCGCAATGTTGTATTCGATATGTTCCATCACGACGGAGTAAGGGTTCCTGCCCTGACGGCTGTAAGCCACATCCGTAGGAATATTGTCCCTGGTGGCATACACGAGAGGCACTGAAGGGGCGTCGGTACGGAGTTTTCCGTTCTCATCCACGGGGTCCTGGTACAGAAGCATCAGATACATGTAGGCCATTGCCCTTATCGCGTAAGCCTGTCCGATGTAGCCGCGGACTGTCACGGAAGAAGGCTCCTCCCCCGGAGGGAAGAAATCCAATATCGCATTGGCATTGTTTATAAGCGTGTAATACTGGGTCCAGAACTGGTAGGTCCTGATATATTGCTCCATTCCGTAGTCGAAATTGTAGTCGTATTGTCCCCAGTTTTCGGTGCCGTCCAGGACAATGTCCTGTCCCATGAAGTCCGTAAGCATGTTGCAGAGGATGAATCCGCCGTCGTCATGTCCTTTGTAGACCGTGAACGGGGTCACCATCCATGAATACAGACCCGAGACATACGAGGCGAGGAATTCAGGATCCGTCTCCACCATCTCGGCCGCCTTGGTTCCGGTAAGGTTGCCGGTAGAATCCACATTGAAAGCATCCTCGCAGGAGGTCAGCATCAATGCAGCCGAAGTCAATATTGTAAATATCCGTTTCATATTCTCTCGCTGTTAGAAGGTGAATGACAGGCCGGCAGAGACGGTTCTCAATGCCGAATATGTGAAGCCGGCAGCTCCGCTGAACGACTGCCGCACGTCCAGACCGCGGCGTTTCGACATGTACCACAGGTTATCCCCGATGACATACACCCTCAGGTTCGAAATCTTGGCTTTCTGTGTCAATGATTTCGGGAAAGTGTAGCCCACGGTGACGTTCTTCAGGCTGATGTAGGATGCCTTGGTCAGGAATCTCGTAGAAGTCTGGGAGGCTTCCTGATAGCGGTTCTGCACTCTAGGAACGTCAGTATCAGTATTTTGCGGTGTCCAGCGGCGGAAGATGTCCTTATGCCAGTTCGTGCCGGCAGATCCGCCGGACATCAGGCCCTGGTAGTTGGAATCCAATGTCCATCCGCCTATCTGGTATGCGAACTGTGCGCTCAGGTCCACTCCGAAGAAGGTCCAGGACGTGGAGATTCCTCCGTAAACGGCAGGTATGGAACTCTTTCCGGTCTGTATCATCTTGGCATTGGCGGCCTCATGGACGAGGTCTTCTTCTTTTCCGGTGTACAAAGCTTCGCCGGTCTCACTGTCCACTCCCCTCCATTCGTACATGTAGAAATCGTAGAGGGAGCCGCCCTTGCGGCGCCAATAGTTTCCTGAGGCATAGCCCTCTGCAGGTTCATTGGACGGAAGCTTGGTAATCTTGTTCTTGTATGATGTGCCGTTCAATGTGATGTTCCAGCCGAAGTTCCTGTGCTTGAAGATATCTGCGGAGACCTCGAATTCCACGCCGATGTTCTCCATGTCCATATCGTTGACGAGCTGGCTTGCAGGGTCTCCTTGTGAAGGGGCCAATGCGCGGTAATAAATCATGTCCTTGGTTTCCTTTATGAAGAAATCAGCATTGACCGAAAGCCTGTCGAAGAATCGGGATTCGATACCGGCATTGAAGTTATTGGATTTCTCCCAAGTGACGTCGGGCGCTGCGCGGAAGACTTTCACGATGGAGGCCTCGCCGTTCACGCGGTCGATGCGGTAAAGGTCTTCGTAAACCTTGGTCATACCGATATTGTCATTGCCCTGCGTGCCGTAGCTTGCCTTGAATTTCAGGTAGTTGACCGCTTCCACAGGGAGCAGGAACTTTTCCTGTTTGGCGTTCCATGAAAGGCCGAGTGACCAGAAACCGCCCCATCTCTTGTCCGGAGCAAATCTGGATGATGCGTCACGTCTGTAGGATGCGGAGAGGAAGTATCTGTTTCCGTAGCTGTACTCGCCACGTCCGAAGATTCCCTGAAGGAAATATGACGTCCTGCTGGATGTAAGGTCCTGATAAACAACAGCATTGGCAAAGTCAGAGACTGTCGGGTCGACGAAATTGGTCATTTCGCCGGCGAGTCCGTAGGAATGGTCGCTCTTGATTTCGTGTCCGAGAAGCAGGGAAACATTGTGCTGTCCTTCGCGGCCGAAGTCCTTGTTGTAGGAAAGCAGCTGGTTCGTGTTCAATGCGGAGTACCTGCTGGTGCTCTGGGTGCCGCGTCCGTTCACGGTGGAGGCATCGCCGCCGACAGGGGTGAAGAATTTGTCTGACTTGGTGTTGAAGATGTCGTAGGCGACATTGACCGTAAACTTCAGTCCGTCAAGGATATTGATGTCCACATAACCGCGGGATGAGGTGTTGTCGCGGATGGTGTTCACGATGGAGGAAAGGAGCTGGCCGTAAGGGTTCGACAGCTGGCCGTATGCACGCTTTTCGCCCCAGTCGTAAAGGTCTTCGCCGGTCTGCCCGTAAAGTCTTTCGCCAGTTTCCATGTCGTATTTATATATAGGATAGATCGGTGCGATGTTCTGGCCGAAGAAGAAGATGTTCGAATATGAGCCGGCCTTTTCTGCACCGAACTGGTCCTGGTTCGTGTTGGAATAGGCGATGTTTATGCCGGCCTTTATGAATTTGGCAATGTTCTGGTCCACCTTTCCCCTGACGGTTACCCTGCGGAAGCCGGAGTTCGGGACATAGCCCTTGTCGTTCAGGTAAGTGACTGACATATAGGCCTTTGTCTTTTCAGAGCCACCCGATACCGTAAGGGTATATTCCTGACGGATGCCGCGTTTGAAGACGTCCTTGTTCCAGTCGTCGGTCCACTTTCTTTCAGTAGCGGCAGGGTTGATCTTGCCTGTTCCGGGGAGTACCACTTCGCCGTCTTCGACACCTTTATATATATTGTATCGCAGATACTTGCTGACGAGGGCACCGGAAGCATAAGCATTGGCCTGGCCTAGGCCCATTGAACCGCCGTAGTATACTTCATTGCGAAGCGCTTCCCATGTCATTTCGTAGTAGTCGGCCGGGCTGGTGATGATGTCGTAGGTCGGAACTCCCCTGGAATTCACTCCGACCTTCGCGTCGAATTCGATGCGGACTTTGTCGGAAGTGCCTCGTCTGGTGGTGATTATGATGACTCCGTTGGAACCTCTGGCTCCGTACATGGAGTTCGCTGCGGCGTCCTTGAGCACCGTCATTGACTCGATGTCATGGGTCGGGATGGAGTTCAGGCTTCCTTCGTACGGCACGCCGTCGACTACCAGAAGCGGCGATTGTGATGCCGATACTGAGCCGAGTCCACGGATGATGATGCTGGCGGAAGAGCCCGGGGTTCCGGATGAGCTGGATGTCTGCAGGCCCGCCACCGCACCTTCAAGCGACTTGGAGATGTTGGTGGACTGCATCTTCTGCAATTTTTCTCCGCTGACTTGTGCGGCAGATCCCACGAAGGAGGATTTCTTCTGCACGCCATAGGCCACGACGATGGTTTCGTCAATGGCTTGCGAGTCAGGGTCGAGTTTCACGACAAGTTTCTTGCCCGCTTCGACGGCAATCTCCCGCTCCACATATCCGATGGAACTCACAAGCAGGATGTCACCTTTCGAGACGTCAATGGCAAATACTCCCTGATCATCAGTCGACACACCGGTGGTGGTGCCCTTGATGAATATGCCGGCGAACGGGATTCCTTCGCCAGTCACCGAATCCAATACTTGTCCCGATACAGAAACCTTCTGGGCCTGCATGGTCAAGGTTAGAAACAGTAACATCAGAGAAAACAAAGTTTTGGAAGACTTCATCTGGTACTTATATATAAATATTGGTTGTTTAATTGCGAGTCTAGTTATAGATTGTCATAGGCTCTCACATAAAGCGGTGCTAAAATTATGGATTTTTCGGATTAATCACAATTTTTTCGCCACAAATTTACGATTTTCTTGCTTGTATATACTTTATTGTCAGTATTTTAGCGATTTGTTGCATTGATAAAATACGCGCAAGCTTACGATTTTTTAGTCATTCGCTAATAATTTTCAATCAAACAACGCAAATTTTCGCGCAGAATATTGACTCTCAATATTAAATAAATAACTTTAGCGACCGATTGTAAAATTACACGTCCTATGAACTTTTCGAAGTCAATTACAGCGGCTTTTGCCGTTATCGCCACTTTCTCCGTTTCCGGCTGTCTGGAGAACATCAAGGAGAATACTCCCGACCTTTCCGAAGATGGAATAGAGTTTAAGATAGAGGTGTCCGACCCGACCGACAAGGGTGCGACTGTCCTCATCACCAACAACGGAACCGACAAGAACACGTGGTATGCGTTTGCATACGACGACGTGAACACGTCTCCGGAGGCGGCGATAAACAGAAAGGTCAAGGAGCTTTCAGGCGAGGAGGACAGCATCAAGAGTGTCATCCAGAGGGGTTCGAAAAGAATAAGGATAGATGACGGGCTTGCCCCGGCCACCAAGTATATATATGTGGTATTCGGTCTCACTTCAGAGGGCACTGTATATGGCAAGCCGGCGTCATGTGAGTTCAAGACCGTCCACATGGAGACTACATATAAGGTAGAGATCACCGCCGAGACTTCTTCCAGTGCGGAATTGACGGTTACCCCTGGAGGCGGCTCGACGGACACATGGTTTGCATTCGTCAGCGACGACACCGCCTCGCCGGCAGAGGATCTTATAAAGAAGGAAATCGGAAAGCACGAGGATATTTCCAAGGAACTGCACTCCGGCAAAAAGGCATTGACCTTCAAGGAATTGGAGGCAGGAAAGAAGCTTCGCGCCATCATTACGGGATTGGATGCGGACGGCGAGGTCTTCGGAAAACCGGCCGAATTCGCGTTCCGTCTGACTCCAGAGGCTACGGCGAACGACGCGTGGAAAGTGACATACGACGGCTACGTTACGCCACAGGGCGCAGAAAAGCCGTACCGGAAGATTACCAATACTTCTACCGACTCCGAGCGTTATTTCATCAGTGTCATTTCCGAGAACAATCTGCAGGCCGGGTTCGACAATGACATCAACAAGTATATCAAGTATGCCATTGAGAATCTGACATCAACATCGACCGGCTGGAGCAAGTACGTGTTCACGCAGACCGGCAGCATGTATTACACGCTCCGCACACGCAAGAGCTACTATGCTTTCGCTATCGGCATTGACAAGAACGGTTATTTCACCGGCAAGTTCGCCATTTCCGACAAGTTCTACATCGAAGGCAAGGATTGGTCCGAGGTTTATGAAAAGTGGCTTGGAAAATGGGAGGTGGTCGACAATGACGGCTACGGCTACGACATCACCATCGAGGAGGACAGCAAGGCGGACTACACGTTGAAGATTACCGGATGGAACGGCGTGATAGATACTCCTATACACGGTGTCATAGATGACGAGACCGGAAATCTGTGTCTCTCCGCATACAACTACGGCAAGCATGACCTTCCTACCGCTGACGGCGTGGTTTCCGTCACCAAGATGCTTGTAGGCCAGGCCGGAAAATATTATTACGGTGTTTCTGACGACAACAGCGATTCCTACTACATCTGCACGTGCAGCCTCGATTCGAAAGGCAAGAACGGCACAATGAAGGGCTACACCCTCCAGACCAGTTCCGGCAACATCACTTTCTCAATGATGTTCTACATCGGCATAGGCGACACCGGCACCTACACCTACGGCGACAAGTCCAAGTTCCCGATCTTCCCATGCCGCATGGGCCGGGCCGGATTGTAGAGGGCCAGGAGCGTCCGGAGTGATTTCTCTGACACGCAATGCCTGCGCCCCGAGTGCCGCACTCCGGCATCTGGCAAGGCGGCGGCTCCGGCGTTCGGCTAAGGTCCCGTGAGCCCAAGCGAGATGTCGGGACGCGGCCACGGCAAGATTTGTAACTCGCTGATAATCAGATAGCATTTTAGCAATGGCGTGGAAACGCAGGCTTTTTTTGGCCACGTTTCCACGCCACATTTTGTAACTCATTGACAATCAGCACTGTTTCAGAACAAAGCGTGGCCGCGTCCCGACATCGACCTCTGACGCACCCAGTCGGGTATGCCTCCTGAAGTTCTCATCTCGCGTCCCGACGTACAGTCCGGCCTATGCGGCGTCTA
>OQVL01000048.1_pt1 | contig 39801 bp, 20 predicted proteins | sample 1691501 | NCBI WGS metagenome assembly OQVL01 (sample SAMN03418253, study PRJEB22391) | human gut metagenome | biome: human-gut; feature: organic feature; material: feces | host: Homo sapiens | place: Tanzania | collected 2013-01 | reverse complement strand
TATTGACGTCGATGTCGTCGCTGAGTACGACCCGACGGCACACCACGACCCGACGCCCCGGCCAACCGCGCCCGCAACATTCCAAGCCTCCAAGCACTCCTCCAACAATAGGAAACACAAAAACATCGAAAACATAAAAGCCGCGAAAACAACAACAAGAGCAATGCCGGCCTCCCAACACCCCCATAACTCCCATAATTCCCATAATTCCCATAGCTCCCATAGCTCCCATAACTCCCATAGTTCCCATAGCTCCCATAACTCCCATAGTTCCCATAATTCCCATAATTCCCATAACTCCCATAGTTCCCATAATTCCCATAGTTCCCATAATTCCCATAATTCCCATAGTTCCCATAATTCCCATAATTCCCATAGCTCCCATAAATCCCCCACTCCCGCAAAATCCAAACCACTCCAAACCCATAAAACCCAAAAAATCAAAGAAATTTCTCCAAAAATGCGTGCCAAATCAAAAAAAATTACGATATTTGCAGTCGAAAAATACGAGACGAGCGCGACATCCCCGCAAGACTTAGTGCCGCGCCCGGTTCATTAACGCGCTAATCAACTGAATATAATAACATAAACAAAACAACGTAACAATGACTAAAGCCGACATCGTTAACGAAATTTCGAAAACCACAGGCCTCGAAAAAGCCAACGTGCTCGAAACAATAGAGAAATTCATGGAAGTAGTTAAGGACTCACTCGCCAACGGCGAAAACGTGTACCTCCGCGGCTTCGGTAGCTTCATCATCAAAGTGCGCTCCGAAAAAACAGCCCGCAACATCTCCAAGAACACCACCATCATCATTCCCGAGCACAAGATCCCCGCATTCAAGCCCGCCAAGGTCTTCATGCAGGAAGTTAAGGACAAATAAGACGCCTGAGAGTGCGAAAGCACTGCGGACAACCCGCAATGCACCTTAGCACGCCAAAACGTATACACTAACCAAAATCCAAAAACAGACACAATGCCCAGCGGAAAAAAGAGAAAAGGCCACAAGATGGCCACGCACAAACGCAAGAAACGTCTGCGCAAAAACCGTCATAAGAAGAAATAAGACGGCTCCGGCGGCATAATACGCCGGGGAAGATACAGTAGGCGGCGCATGCGCCGCGCTGTAGTCACAAAAGGACAAGCCGTAACGCGGGGGAAAGCACGGCAAACCACAGGGTAGAGCGATGTCGATGACGACACACAACGCTCCCCGACGGTTGGCCGGACACCTCGGCCATACGGCTTGCCTTTTTTTCATTTTCTTATGCCGGGGTCGGCAAAGTCCAAAGAGCCAGGAATACCCGGAATACCCGCCGCCCCATCATGGCCATAACAGCCATAACAGCTATAAATAGCTATAACAGCCATAAATAGCCGATACGGCCGCCACAGCGTCCCTGCGCCCCCCCGGCAAATGTAACACCAAACCATAAACCACACACGATGAAAAGCGAACTCGTCATAGATGTACAGCCCTCCGAAGTGTCCATAGCACTGCTGGAAGACTCGCGCCTGGTATCGCTGCAAAAGGAGGCCCGCAATATCGCCTACGCCGTAGGCGACATTTACAAGGCCAAAGTCCGCAAGCTGCTGCCCGGCCTCAACGCCGCCTTCGTCAACGTGGGTTATGAAAAAGATGCTTTTTTACACTACTTGGACCTCGGGCCGCACTTCGCGTCCTACTCCGAGTTCATGTCCAAGCTGCTGGATGACAAAAAACGCATTCCACAGCTTTCACGCCAAAAAATCCTGCCCGACATAGACAAACAGGGCAAAATCGCCGACCAACTCGAAGCCGGTCGCGAAATCATGGTGCAGATAGTCAAAGAGCCTATATCCACCAAAGGCCCGCGACTGACCACCGAGCTATCGTTCACCGGACGCTACATGGTGCTGATACCCTTCCAAGACAAAATTTCCGTATCACAGAAAATCAAGTCCGGCGAAGAGCGCATGCGCCTGCGCCAGCTCCTGGAAAGCATCAAGCCCAAGAACTTCGGCGTCATCATCCGAACCTCCGCCGAAGGAAAGCGCGTGGCCGAGCTCAACAACGAACTCAAAACCCTGCTCAAATGCTGGGAAGACGCCCTGGCCAAGACACAACGCGCCAAAGCGCCCGCACTCGTCTTCGAAGAAGAAAGCCGCATCGTCGGAATGCTCCGCGACGTCTTCTCACCCTCTTTCGAAGCCATATACGTCAACGATGCCGAAACATACGACCAGATACGCAATTACGTGGCACTCATCGCCCCCGAACGCGTAGACATCGTCAAACTCTACGACAAACCCGAGCCAATCTTCGACACCTACGCCGTTACACGCCAAGTCAAGGCCTCCTTCGGCAAAACCGTATCCTTCAAGGCCGGAGCATACATCATCATTGAGCACACCGAAGCACTCCACACCATAGACGTCAACTCCGGCAACCGCACCAAAGCAGACACAGACCAGGAAACAAACGCCCTGGACGTCAACCTGCGTGCCGCCGACGAAATTGCACGACAACTGCGCCTGCGCGATATGGGCGGAATCATCGTCGTCGACTTCATAGACATGGCCAAAGGCGAACACCGCCAGCAGCTCTACGAGCACATGAAAGAAGTCATGGCCAACGACCGCGCACGACACAACATCCTGCCGCTAAGCAAATTCGGACTGATGCAAATCACGCGCCAACGCGTGCGCCCCGTGCTCGACATCACCACCACCGAGACCTGCCCCTCATGCTTCGGAAAAGGCGAAATACAACCCTCGCTGCTATTCACGGACACCCTCTACGAGAAGCTCCATTACATGATTGACGACCTCGGCATCAAAGACTTCACGCTCTACGTCCACCCCTATGTCGAAGCATACCTGCGCAAAGGATGGCTCTCAAGCCTTTACCGACGCTGGCGCCGCAACCTCGGCGTCCGCTTCGGCCTCGTCCCCGACCAGTCGCTGGCCTACCTGCAATACCGCGTCGTGGACAAAGAAGGCAACGCCATCGACCTCAAGCAGGAAAAAGACACACAGCAAAGCAGCGTAGCCAAGACACGACGACGCCAAGACGCCGCACGCGCCGAAGCCGAAGACGCCGCGCCCGAAAAAGCCGAAAAAGCCAAGAAACCAAAGGCCGAGAAAGCAGAAAAAACCGAGAAGCCCAAGGCCGAGAAGCCCGGCAAAACAGCCAAGGCATCCGAAACCCCGAAATCTCCCAAGAAAGAGAAAAAATCCGAGAAAACAAGCAGCACGGACACGCCCAACGCAAAAACCGCGCCCGCCGAGACTGCCGCCGAGACTGCCGCCACACCCGCCGAAGCTCGAATCACCGCCGAGGACGACGCATCCTCCGCACGCTCCGACATCGAAGCCAAGGACAAGCCCGGACGAAACAAACATCGCCGACGCAGCTCGCGCGCAAGAAAGCAGGCCGCCGCCCCGACAAGCTCAGAAAACCCGGAGAATTCAGAGAACTCGGAGAAATCCAAAACATCCAAGAAATCAGAGGCCAAGCCGACAGCGTCAGAAGCCAAGCAGACCTCAACCACCGCGTCCAAGTCCGCAGACGACCCGACGCAACAATAGCATCAACCATAACCCCAATTGCGATACGCAACACGGAGGCGCCCGGCTCTAATGCCTGACGCCTCCGCTTTTTTCACCGAACACCCGAAAGATACTGCCTCAAAATAACAGACTCAACAGCAGAGGCATAATGACGAATTACCCCAATGTCAACGATTTTGAGATAAGGTTTCAGCCAGCGTGTTTCAGTAATAGTCTTTCAGTCTGTGTGTCTGAGCAATAGTCTTTCAGTCAGTGTGTCTGAGTAATAGTCTTTCAGTCAGTGTGTTTCAGCAATAGTGTTTCAGTCTGTGTGTCTGAGTCGAGTTTGCTCAAGCCGGTGGTTTTGGCCCTCGTGTCGTGGCGTGCACCTATCCCCAAAAACTCTCGAAGCGTACAAAAATAAATGAAAGCCGTAACAAAAAAACACTGACGAAATGAGTGTGCATCAACCATTTTTTTGTATCTTTGCACGCGAATAGTGCCTATACGATTTTCATGACACTACAACTATGAGCACTTGCCTGATAATTATTCACCTAAAAAAATAAAAAGGTAGACAACCTACCACTTACTTAACTTACCACATGAAAAAGCTCCTGACGTTAATAGCCATGGCGCTACTTCTGCCGATAGGCGCCTACGCCGCGACATACATCAAAGGCAAACAGGTGGCAACCATCGACCGAATGTACCAGTTTGTCAAGTCCAAGAACCCCGGTTTCGACCGCGAAATCGCCGTCCAAATGTACAAGATGGGCGAAAAATACGGCATACGCGGCGACATTGCCCTATGTCAATCCTGTATCGAGACCGGATGGTTCAAATATACCGGCGGCACTGCAGTGACCCCCGACGACCACAACTATTGCGGCCTCGGCGTCACCCAAAAAGGCAAAAAAGGCTGCCAATTCGCCACCGTAGCTCTGGGCTGCGAAGCCCAAATCCAGCACCTCTTTGCATACGCGTGTACAGATGCACTGCCATACCCGAAGGTAGATCCGCGATTCAACTACGTGAGACGCGGCTGCGCCCCCACCTGGGAGTCCCTCGGCGGCAAATGGGCCTCAGCAACCAACTACGGCACACAAATCCTCGCGGTATACAACCAAATGATGGCCTTCAACGTGGCCAACCCCACGCTGAAAGCCTCCAAAACCTCGCTGAGCTTCACCGTCGAGAAAGGCAAAGTCTCGTCAGCACAAAGCGTAACCATCACCGGGTCCAACCTCTCGTCCAAAATCGTGTACAACGCCGCATCCAAAATGGCCTCCGTGACCACCTCCGGATGGGACGACTACACAGGCGGCACGATGTACATCAAGGCTGACGCATCAAACCGGGCCGCAGGCTCTTACGAGACATACGTGGCCGTACAAAGCGGCTCGGGCAGCAACCTCAAGCGCGTCGAAATCAAGGTATACATCACCGTCACCGAACCCGCATCAGCGCCCTCGCTGAGCGCCACACCCGGCTCGCTGACACTTAGCGCCACTCGCGGACAACCCAACCCCACAGCCACCATTTCGGTCAAGGCAGCAAGCCTGACGAGCGATATCAGCTACAACAGCAGCACCTCGACATTCACCGTCGCACCGGCCTCCGGATGGAATGCCCGCACCGGCGGCAACCTCATCGTCACCATGGACGCCTCCAAGAGCGCCGGCAACTACAGCGGATACGTAGCCATCTCCGGCGGCGGTGCCTCGCGAGTACAAGTCAACATCTCCGGCACCATCACCGAACCGACAGCCAATCCCACGCTAAACGTCTCACCCTCGACACTGACGCTATCCTGCACACAGGGCGACGCCAACCCCACGGCCACTGTCACCGTGAGCGCCTCCAACCTCACCTCCGGACTGATATATGACATCAACGGCAACGGATTTACCGTCACTCCGCAAAGCGGATGGAACGGAAGCACCGGCGGACGCCTCACCGTGGCCCTGGACGCCTCCAAAGCCGCCGGAACCTACAACGCCACACTGACCGTCAAAGGCGGCGGCGTCACCACACGCAACGTCACCATCACCGGCACCATCAAGGACAAAGGCACAACCCCCGACCCGACACCCTCCACCGAACTAAAGCTCAAAGAGGTCTGGAACCTGAGCACCACAGCCAATACCGCCACGGACTGGTCCGACAAATTGCGCAACTTCGACTACTGCGACGGATACCTCTACGCCATATACAACAACTCCGAAGTCATCGTTCTGGACGCACGCACGGCAATGAAGGTCGGCACTCTTGACAAAGGCTCGGTAGTGACCGGCGGAACACTCGCGCTATGCGACGTACGATGCTTCGAAGGCAAGATCTACGCCTGCAACCTCGCCGCCTCCGGCAAGGAACTCCGCATATACGTCTGGGACAATAAAGACTCGCAGGCACGACTGTTTTACAGCACCACCGACCTGCAAGGAGCGGCGCGCTTAGGCGACTGCATGGAAATTGTCGGCAACGAAAACGATATGTGGTTTGCATTCTGCAACGACGACGGCTCAACGACACGCATCGTCGAGTACCACCGCACCAACGGGTCGTGGACAGCCAAATGCACCAACGCCACCGCCAACGGCGCACGCCTAGCCAGCGGCATCAGCTCGCGCGTACATCCCACCGGCAACGGATACTGGATTGACGGACAGGGCATACTGCCCACCTTCTGCAACCTCAGCGGCGTCAAACAATACGCCCTCACCGGCGAAAGCGTACTACAAGGCAACGCCTGGAAGGAATTCGTCTACGGCGGCCGTAAATACATGTTCGTCACCACATATCTCAACAAGAGCGCCGCTTCCATCGCCGACGGCACCATGCGCCTGTACGACGTCACCGACGGCTACGACAAAGCAAAAGCCATGGGCGACTATCCCGCCAACGGCCTCGGCGCCACCCGCAACACCACATTCACCGGAGGCATCGAATACAATGTCGCCTCATGTCAGGGCATCGAAGCTTGGGTGCTGATTACCGGTCAAGGCCTTGCATACTACAGCTCATGCACCACAAATCCGGTAAACCCCGAACCCGAACCCAATCCCGAACCCAATCCCGAGAAGCCAACGTCACTACCCACCATGTTCAACACCGACTGGGAGTACAGCTCCGCACAAGGCACCTCGACATCCTATATGGACCCCTCGAATGTCAATACGCGCAATATGGTGCTCAACGGCGACAACCTGTACGTACTGCAACGCAGCAGCGACGATGCCAATATCCACATTGTGAATGCCGAAACCGGTGTACAGAAAGGCACACTGGACAACGGCAGCATCGCCGCCGAAACATATCGCTATTTCTCCGTGGCCAATCTCTCGGGCACCATAGTGGCTTGCAACGCAGCACTGAGCGCCGCCTCTACCCTCAAGGTCTATGCCTGGAACGGCGATAACGCCACACCCGCGACAATCCTCAGCACCACCAACCACGGCGGCCGCGCAGGCGACCTGATGTGCGCCTCCGGCACCATCAACAACGGCAAACTCTACTTCGCATCCAATACCGGGTACGCCGGCAAAGTGTATGTGTACACCGTCACCAACGGCACGGCCAACGCCACTCCGCAGGTGATTACACTCAAAGACGCCTCCGGCAATGACTTTGACCTGGGCGGCGGATTTGCAGTCATCGAAATACGCGTAGACGAACAGGGCCGCATCCTGGCCAGCGGTAAAGGCGGCGCCACAGCCCTATTCAGAGCCGACGGCACACACATCGAATCTATGAAAAATACGGCAGTCGGCGACAACACCTTCGGCAGCAGCTGCCAGATGTTCGCATTCGGCGACTACACCCTCGCCGCCTCCGTGACCTACGCCACCGGCGTCAAGGGCGGACGCCTCAACCTCATAGACGCCACCAACGGCCTGTCCAATGCCTCGCTGATACACGAATATCCGGCGCTGAGCAGCGCCACGGGCGCATCGAACAGCACCTTCGTAAGCACGGCCATAGCACGTGTCAATGGCGCTAAAATCAACCTATGGGTACTCGTGCCGGGGCAGGGCATAGCCAAGTACACTGCTGCGGCCACCTCCGGGTCGACCTCGGTGAATGACTTCGCAAACACCGCCGACCAAATGTCCATAGCGCTCGAAGGCCGCACCATCCGCGTACTCGGCGTCGAAAAAGCCAATATCGCCGTATACACCCCCACCGGAGCACTTGTGGCCTCAGCCAATGCAGACACCGTAGATGCAGGCAGCCTTGCACCAGGCATCTACGTGGCAACCGCCGTCAGCGCCGATGGACAACGTGCAGCCGCACGCGTGCTTGTGCGCTAAATCCCGACTACACATTCTATTCCCTATATAACGGCACAGGGCGTCTCCGGATATTCTCCGGCGGCGCCCTGTCTTTTGTAAAGTATAGATGTAAAGTATAGACCCCGCCTCTTTCGTATACCATACGGAGATATTGCTGCATGTAGCAATATGTAAAATACATGTAATACAGCAACCGACTTATTTACAGGAAGATAATAATATTATTGGCGAGTTGTCAATACTAAACATTGTTAAATATTGCAATATATTTTGCATTTACGGGATTTACGGCGTAACTTTGTACACGAAGACAGGTTGTAGGATTGGGCAAGAAAGCGTAGTATCGTGTCCGCCTATCGTGTTTTCGAGCTGACGACGCATAGTTGCGGCGAAAGCTTTTCCCGAATTGTTCCCCCACCCCACCCGGCGGGCATACTCTTATGGCTCGGGCATATACCCCTCCCGTAAACACCACTCTGACATACGATTGCGTCCTTCGCAACACACACCTTTCCGCCGACGCGGAAAGAATGCCGTACAAGCCAAACACTTGTACGCATAGCAGAAACTTCCAAAAAAAATTAACAACAAAAAAACCTTAATACACATGATAAATACGGGGTTCCAAAAAAGTCTGACGGGACTTCAATCCAAGATGCTCAACTTTGCGTACACACTGACCTCCAACCGCGACGACGCGCAGGACTTGACGCAAGACACGACACTCAAGGCGTTGACCAACGAAAAAAAGTATGCGACGAATATCAACTTCAAGGGCTGGGTATTCACAATAATGCGCAATATATTCATTAACGGATACCGCCGCAAAGCACGTTCGGGCGTGATATCGGAAATTGCGGACGCCCCGGCACGCATAGACTTGGCACAAGACAGCTCGGCCGAAAGCCCCGAAGACGTTTATGGCGCCAAAGAAATCACGGAGGCCATCAACACCTTTCCCGAAGAATACAGACGCCCCTTTGCGATGCATATTGCCGGATACAAGTACTCCGAAATAGCCGAGAAGACAGGCTTGCCCTTAGGCACAGTCAAGTCGCGCATATACGCGACACGCAAGCGTTTGCAGAAGCAACTCTCCGATTACAAATAAATTCTCCGCCAAGTGCTGCTTTGTGCATCGGCGTAAGCGCCTAAGGACCCTAAAGTCCTTAAGGTCCTTAAAGTCCTTAAAGTCCTTAAGGTCCTTAAAGTCCTTAAGGTCCTTAAAGTCCCTAAAGTCCTTAAAGTCCCTAAAGTCCTTAAGGTCGCTAAAGTCCCTAAGCTCCTTGGAATTCCACACTCCATATTTACATCTGCGTGCCGCTTTGCGAGCACGCAGATGTACAGTTGCACGTTAGCGAAAAAACGCGTAAATTTGCATAAACCCATTACACGACTTATGTCTTTTTACGCACGATATGGCAAACGTGCCATAGACACCATATTTTCAGTGTTGGCACTTATAACATTATCCCCAATATTGATATTGGTTGCGGCGATGCTGTTTTTCAGCTACGGCTGCCGCAATCCCTTCTTTCTGCAACAGCGTCCCGGACGCCACGCCAAGATTTTTAAGATAGTGAAATTCAAGACGATGTCCGACCGCCGGGATGCCGATGGCGAATTGCTGCCAGACGAGCAACGTCTGACACGTTTGGGGCGTTTTGTACGCTCGACATCCTTGGACGAGCTGCCACAGCTGGTCAACGTTCTTGTCGGGGATATGAGCCTTATAGGCCCGAGGCCGCTATTACCCAAGTATTTGCCGCTGTATTCGCAGCGGCAAGCGCGTCGCCACGAGGTGCGTCCCGGCATCACAGGCTGGGCACAGTGCCACGGGCGCAACGCCATATCCTGGGGGCAAAAATTCGAGCTTGACGTATGGTACGTAGACCATATTTCGCTGAAGACCGACTTGTCGATTGTATGGACAACGGCAAAAAAAGTGCTTAGGCGAGCCGACATATCATCGGCCACCTCGGCGACCATGGAAGCCTTCGACGGCCACAACTGATACCGGCAGTATGTCAAAGCAACAAATCCCTGTCGCTGCTGGCGCAATATATTGCGCTCTTACAGAGATTTACGCCTTTTACACGCCGTCCTACCGGGTCGTTGTTTTGCTCCCTTGCAGAATTCCGGCGTAAAAATTGAGCAACGCCTGTCGCACCTGCGATGCCGACCAATAACGCAGCACGTGGTCGCGACAATGTCCGGCCATGCGTGCACGCACACTGCTGTCGCGCAGCGTATCCATGGCTGCCTCCAGCGCCTTGGCATCGCCGGGAGCGACAATGATGCCATTGTAATGATTCTCGATAATTTCGCGCGAGCCGTTGATATCCGTCACTATTGACGGCAATCCCATGGCTCCGGCTTCCAAGACTACATTAGGGAACCCCTCGCGGTGCGAAGGAAACACAAAGGCGTCTGCCCCGACGAGGTACGGCCGCACATCGGCCTGCTCGCCAAAGGCGCGTATGCCCGGGTGCGAAGCTATGGTGTCGCGAGTATCCTTGTCCAACGGGTCGAGGTCATCCTCGGTGCGTCCCACCAGCCATAGTCGTGCGCCGTGGTCCTTGTCGTAGACGTCCGCGAACGCCCGTACCAATTCAGCTATGCCCTTGTCCGCCACGAGCCGTCCCACAAATACGTACACCATAGAAGCTTCCGGGTCGTCTTGGCGAAGAGTTTTTGCAGTCTGCCGCACTCCGGGGTCTTCCGGGTTGTAGTATTCGGGGTCGATACCACGCACATTTCCGTGTCCCAATATGACCATGGACCGGCGAGTGATGCCGCCGCGCACCATATCATCGCGCACACCGCGCCCTTCGGGATTGATGACAGTGGCGCAACTACACAGCAGACGATCCATAGTCTTAAGTATCGAGCGCTTAAGTCCGTGCGAAGTCGGCCATATCAGCCCGGTGAAAGTGTGCATGCGGTTGGATACGCCGGCCAAACGCGCGGCGAGCATACATATCAGGCCGGCCTTGGGCGTCATCGAGTGTACGAGCCAAGGCCTCTCGCGACGCATAAGCCTATACATACGCCACAGCGAGCGTAAGTCGCTCAGCGGCGCGATGTGCCGCTGCATGGGTACGCCTATCGTGCGCACTCCGGGGAGGTGCGACATGCGCTCCAGCGCTTCGTCAGGATTAGACACAGCCACAATATCGTATTTATCAACGAGATACGGCAGCATTGGCGCACAAAAAGACTCCAGCGAACTGCCGATGGTAGTGGCACGTATAATTTTAGGTTTTGAACCTTCCGAGGCTTTGGATCTTTTCATAATAGCAGGGCTCTTTGGTCGAATGTTGCGGCGCCACTTTCCCCGAGAACACCCGAAGGAGTGTCAAAATAGATGTCCGTGCACCTTAACGACAAGGGCGCGAGATGTCATCAAAGGATTATTTACCTGAAATCCGGTATAATATCATTATACTGCGCGGGCGTAACGTATTGCGCCCCTACATTGCATTACTATTATGACACACGCTCCCTATGACGCTGCTGTCGATGCAAAGTTAGCGCTTTTAGGCGGCATATACAAAAAAAGCAGGGAAGTCGTATGACTTCCCTGTCAAGTGCTGTAGCGGGACCGAGAATTGAACTCGGGACCTCCGGGTTATGAATCCGACGCTCTAACCAGCTGAGCTATCCCGCCGTTTTGCGAGTGCAAAGTTAAGCACTTTTTTCGGCCCGGCCAAATATTTTGCAGCTTTTTTTGTTTTTGTAGAGTCAAGTGGCCGGTTTTTTTATTCTTGCGACATTGTGCAAAAATTCGTAACTTTGCGCGTTATGGCAAGTAAGAGAAAAAGAGTCCTGTTTATCACCGGGCCGCTGAACGGCGGCGGTGCCGAACGCGTCCTGGTAGACGTACTACGCCATTGGAATCGCAGGCATGCCGACGTAGACCTGTTGCAGATCGTGGGCGGCGGCATTCTCGACGCTCAAGTGCCGGAATGGGTTGGCCGCCTGTGTGCCTGGCCGGGATACTGCCGCGACTTTTCGGTGGCGTACAATCTCAGTCGGCGCCTGCATATGCACGGACCTCTGCGACACCGACTTCGCCAAGCCTGTGGCGGCAGCCTCGACGAGTATGACGCCGTGGTCAGCTTTCTCGAAGGCTTGCCGCTGTTGTGCCACGCTCTGATTGCGCCCCGTTCGGCCGTGAATGTCTCGTGGGTACACTCGGACATCTACACCGCGCCATACGAGCTATCGCAGTTCGGCTGCGAACGGCGCGAACGCCGTGCTTATACAGCCATGGATGCCGTTGTGGGTGTCAGCGATGGGGTTGTCAATGCCTTCCGCCGTCGTTTTCCCTCGCTTAAGACGCTCGAATTGTGCACTATATACAATCCCGTGGATGCCGAGGCGATATGTGCGCAGGCGGCTGCCGCCCCTTTGGACTTGGAAGGCGGGCATCGCAACGGGGTCTTTGACATCGTGGCCGTGGGACGTCTCACCGACCAAAAACGCTTTGACCGCCTTGTGCGCCTTGCGACAGCCTTGCCGGGGCATACTTCGCGCCGTTTTCACATTACTATAATCGGCGATGGAGAATTGCGCGACGACCTGCAGCAGCAGATAGACGCCGCCGGTGTGAGCGACAGCGTCACCCTTGCCGGATATGCCGCCAATCCCTATGGGCGTATGTCTGACGCCGACCTGCTGGTATCGTGTTCGTATTGGGAGAGTTTCTCTCTGGTGGTAGCCGAAGCCATGGTGCTGGGAGTGCCGGTACTGGCGACGCGCACGGCCGGACCTTCCGAGCTTATAGGCGAAGGGGCACGTCCCAGGGGCTTGCTGTGCGGACATGCAGACGAGGACATCCTCACCGGAGTCCTTGCGGTAATGGACGATTACGACCTTGCACGCCGCCGTGCCGATGAGGCTCACCGCTACGCTCTGGCGACATTCGCGCCCCGTACCATCCTTTCACGCATTTACAACCTCCTCGAAGTCTGAGATAATCTTAAAAATATATCATAAATGAGTTCGAATAAGCAGCATTTGCCATGGCTTGATTTAATTAGATTTACGGCCGCTTTTTTGGTCGTGATCTGTCATGTTCGCTGTGAAATGCTCCAAACATATTCAATGCTTCAGCCTGACAGTCAGAATATTTTTACGCAGATGCTATACTTTGCGACAGGGATGGGCAAAGCCGGCGTTCTAACATTTTTCATTCTATCAGGCTTTTTGGTCGGAGGTAAGAATTTATCCAGAGCTTTAGCTGGGAGTATAAGCCTCAAAAATTATATAATTGATAGGGCAATCCGAATTGGCGTGCCATTGCTTTGTTCGCTACTGTTGGTATGTTTAGTTGATTATATCCAGTTGCAATTTGAGATAGATAATACAGGGATGAGCTACGGCTTAATCGCTCAACATAACACTGTAGAAATATTAGGCAATATATTTGGTTTGCAAGGGGTTCTCGTCGGAGATGCCGGCGGCGTATTTTGGACATTAGCATACGAGATATGGTTCTATGTCCTTATAGGTGGAATCCTTGCCGTTATGCTCAAGACAAGAAGAGATTCGGTTAGATATATTGGATGGGGCATTATTTGTCTTGCATTATTAGTATTTAGTTTCTTACACTTTGTATGGCTTACAATTCTAATATCCGGCATTATGGCCTATTATTTCAGCAAGAAACAAATATCTAAAAGAGTTTTTTATACTGCTTTAGTAGCCTTTTTATGTGTGATAATTGTGATGCCATTAACATCTGAGACACATACATCGAGGTTTGTATTGAAAGTTCCTTCAGAAGTATTTGAAGTTATGACCGGATTATTTGGCGCCATCGTTATTGGAGGATTAGTCCAATATACTCCGAAAGGAAGAATTGCTAATTGTATAAACAATATGGGGACCTTTTTGGCATCGTTCTCATATTCGCTCTACCTTACTCATTATCAGGTTATACGTTTAATGAGGACTATTGGAATTGAGCAATATGACTGTATTAGCATTAAAACTATTGCCATTTTTATTTGTGAAGTTGTGGCGTGTATGCTATTTGCTTATTTGTTTTACACAATAACAGAAAAGCAAACAACTAAAATTAAGGATTACATTAAATTACACGTGTAATTATGTACGGTGGCGATATTGTCTATATAAGTCAGGTCAGTTTTTTGAAGACAATTATTAGCTGTATAGGATGGGCCGTTGTCATCATCTCATTGAGCAGAAACAGGTGTATTAATTCACCTATACTGTGCTTTCTGTTGTGCATCTATTTTTCTATTTCCTGTGGCCTACTTGATGTAAACCCAAATAGTTGGTGGAATGACCACGTGGTGTATTCGTACACCTATATGGGACATGGAGAGCGATATGCCAATGACCCGTTCTTCACGTTCTTCACCAATATGGTGCGTGCCACCGGGTTGCCTTTGAGCTGGTACTTCGGACTGATAGCTGCGTGGTACGTAAGCACTTACTGGCTTGCCTGCCGCATCATGACACGCGACCGGGCGCAGGCGACGCTGCTTGTAATGATAATGTGCAGCTCGTTCTTCATAGCTTATGGCGTGAATACCCTACGTGCCGGCATGGCCGTTTCAACGGCCGTACTGGCGATAGCGATGTATTCGCGCAGCCGCATTTGGGCGGGAATTTTGGCGCTGATAGCCATCAATATCCACTTCTCGGTGGCATTGACCGTATGCGCCTTCGGATTGGCTTTTGTCCTCAAAAACCCCAAATGGTGCTTGGCATTGTGGTGTCTGTGCCTGCTACTGTCTTTCGGCATGGGTAATGCGGTGCAAGACATGCTTGCCGACCTCGTAACCGATGAGCGAGCCAAGTATCTCGAGACGGAGATTTCGAAGCAAGCCGGGTTCAATTCTGCGGCGGTAGCCTTGCTCAAAAAAGGCTTCCGCTGGGATTTCGTCGCGTACTCGCTGCTGCCCATCGTAGTTGGGTGGTATTATATATATGTCAAGAAGTTTGAGGACGGAATGTATAAGCACCTCTACTGCACATACATTATCGCCAACTCCGTTTGGTTGTTGGTGATAGGAGCGTTCTTCACCGATCGCTTCGCCTACCTGTCATGGTGTCTGATTCCGATACTTCTGATGCTGCCGCTGTGCCGTGCACGGCTTTTCGAAAAGCAGAATGTAGCGATAGCGGGCACGCTTGCCCTGACGCTACTGATTGCTTACGTCATCTGAGAACGCTTTTTTTGATTGAACTTGAGCAATTTCAGTGGTTTAAGGTTTTTTTGATGCCCGCAAACCTTTTGAGGAAACAATAGTTGTTTTCGTTTAGTGTTTTTTAACTCAAAATACAAGCAGAAATAATGATATAGGCTGTATATTTGCATTTGAGGTAAAACACGTGATTGTCTATACAAGCAGTCTCCGTGCATCCGAATAATAATTAATCACCAATCAAGATGATACGTTCAATACCAAATCCACCGATGGACCGAGACGATGTCGTTCGTTTCCACCGTAATTTGAAGAAACATCTCCGAGCTGATTTTACTGTGGAGGAACGACGTCAAATAGAGACCAGTAAGGCTCGTGCCGAAGCCACGGCCAAACGAATAATAGAAAACTGTGGCGGGAAAAATCCAATCCTTGGATATTGATTTCCAAATAAGACAGATGACGGACGCAGACTATGAAAATATGTCTGCGTTTTCGTGTGGGGTGGAAGAACTTGACAGATTCCTTTGCTACGAAGTCAAGGAATGTGTCAATTATCGGTATCTTTCGGCCTATTGTGCATACAGCTCAACAAACGAAATTATCGCCGTATTTACCCTTATGAATGATGCGCTGATGATAGGAGGTCAAGATGAAAAGGAGGATTTCTTTTATGACTTACGATTGGATGTCGAAGGCGATAGGTTTGATTTGTTTAAGTGTCAATCATCGTTTCCGGCTATAAATATAGGTCATTTGGGAATTTCGGTTAATCATCAAAACCAGGGCATCGGAACAGCAATCATCGATTTTGTTGCTGCGACATTTTGTCAATATCGTCAAGCCGGTTGCCAATTCGTAACGGTAGATGCGATTAATAACAACCGGACCATAAAATTCTATTTGGCTAACGGGTTCTCATTCCAGACCAATCGAGATATGTATTCGTCAACGAGGCGTATGTATAGGATTTTATAAGATCGGATGCTGAGCTTCGGGTATGACCGGGTGTCTGCTCTGTTGATGAGTCGAGCAATTTTTTTGAGCTGTATGCTTTCATCGAATATCTCCGGGCGCGAGGTGCTTGTTTCGGGTGCTTACGCTGATGTTGCCGCTGTGCCGTGCACGGTTGTTCGAAAAGCAGAATGTAGCGATAGCGGGCACGCTTGCCCTGACGCTACTGATTGCTTACGTCATCTGAGGAGAGGTTGCCGGAAGTCGGCGTGGTGGCGGGAGTTCCTACTTCCGAGGCATGATTTTTTCCTGCTTCAGGGGCTTGGACTTTTTTCACTTCCGGAATACGGATTTTTTTTAATTTAGGTAGTTGGTTTTTCCCTTCTTTCGGCGCAAGGAACTCTTTGGGTAAGACCGGTGCAGGTACTGCACTTGTCCTTGGCAGACTTATGTTTCGGAGGATTTCCCACTGTTGTTGCTTTGCAAACTCATCGCTTCTCTTGCATGCTTTGTATCCGCCGATACATAGCATGATAATTAACGCCGATCCTAAGCCCTTGTACCATGGGCTTCTTGACAGTAGGCTGCGCTTGTATTCTTCTTCTTCTTCCCGGTAGTTCTGCATCTGAATTTGCAGTGATTTGGCGTAATGCTCGTTAGCCTCTTTTTCGTCAACGGTAGTGTAGCCGTTGAAAAAGGTATCGTCATCGACATAAGGTTGGCGTAGCTTGGTTATGAGCGGTTCGATGGCGTCGTTGCGTCCGCCGATTGTCAGGACGATTTCACGCAGTACCGGATACCGGATTTTTCGGCCGCCGTCCCACGACATTGATTCGGCAGATTTCTTATTCGCGCAAACACAATATATTATGCCGGCATAATCTGTGTAGTTACGCAAACGTGTGTCTTCGGTCAAATCGGTTTCTGTCAGATTGTCGAGATAGAGCGTGCCGTCTTCTTTTGCCGCCAAGTCTCGCCACGAAAACGGGGAGACTCCTTTGCCGCGGTCATGGTATTCCAGGATGACACTAAACAGTGCAATTAGCTTGGCTGTCAATTCGTTTTCCGAGAGTTCGGATAGTCCTTTGAGGCTTTTAAAGTCCATAGTGTCGGTTTTTGTGATGAGTTGGGAGAGCTTTCTTGATTTTGCAGAGCGAGGTGTCGTCTACGACCGCTAAGTTACTAATAATTTTTGAGGAGACAAGTTTTTCTGAGGGACAAGAAGCTTTTTTTGCGGTGGACGGAAAGAAGAGAATGGGTGGCAATTGTGTCAATATGTCTGGCTGAATGAACGAAAGGCGACACGCGTGCCGCGATGTGCCATATAGGGCTGACAGAATGGTTTTTGCACAGAGTGGGGCGGCGAAAAAAAGTCCCCGAAAAAAGTTTGGCGATATGTCGTTTGCGTGAGTTAAAAGTACTATCTTTGCCGTAGAGGCTGACGGGAAATGTTCCGTATGGGCGGCTGAGAGGCTTTCGCTTAACCATAGCCAATCCGCCATATTCGCTCCGGACGCGTCCGAAGCATAGTCCGACAAAACACAATAGCCGTTAAAACATCAAAAGCAGAAACATAAAAACACGATTAACCTTATGAGAGAAAGACGATTGCTGCTGGGTGACGAGGCCATAGCCTTGGGCGCCGTACATGCCGGGCTTTCGGGGTGCTATGCATATCCCGGAACACCTTCGACCGAAATCACCGAGTTTGTACAGGGCGATGCGACGGCCCGGGCTCGCGGCATTCATTGCCGCTGGTCGTCCAACGAGAAAACCGCCATGGAAGAGGCCCTCGGAATGTCGTATATGGGCAAACGTGCCATAGTGTGCATGAAGCACGTAGGTATGAATGTCTGCGCCGATGCATTTGTGAATTCGGCCATGACCGGCACCAACGGCGGACTTGTCGTAGTGGCTGCCGATGACCCATCGATGCACTCGTCGCAGAACGAGCAGGACTCGCGCTTCTACGGCAAATTTGCCATGGTGCCCGTGTTCGAGCCGTCATCGCAGCAGGAGGCTTATGATATGATGAAAGACGCCTTTTGCATGTCCGAGGAATACAAAATACCGGTGCTGCTGCGCATAGTGACACGCATGGCCCACTCGCGTGCCGTAGTCGAGACCGGCGAGATACGCGAGCCCAACCCGATGCGCTATCCCGACAATCCCAAAGAATGGGTGCTGCTTCCGGCTGTGGCACGCCGTCGCAACGAGCGACTGACCGGTATGCAGAAAGATTTAGAGCGCCGAGCCGAGGAATCCGAGTACAATAAATATATCGATGGGGCCGACACCTCGGTGGGCATCATCGCCTGCGGCATTGCATACAATTACCTCATGGAAAACTTCAAGGACGGATGCCCGCATCCGGTGCTGAAGGTCTCACAATATCCGCTGCCGGTGAATGCCGTAAGGCGACTGGCCTCCAAGTGCCAATCGCTGCTTGTGCTCGAAGACGGCCAGCCGGTGGTGGAGGAGATGCTGCTCGGCGTCCTGGAGCAAAGCGTCCGTATCGAGGGACGTCTTTCGGGCGCCGTACCACGCACCGGCGAACTGACACCCGACAATGTCGCCTCCGCCCTCGGGCTCAAGAATGAAGAAGTGTTTGCGCCGTCCGAATTGGTGATGCCGCGTCCGCCCGCCTTGTGCCGGGGCTGCGGACACCGCGACATGTTTGCGGCACTAAACAATGTTCTGGGCGAGTACGCCAATCCGCGCGTCTTCGGCGATATAGGCTGCTATACACTCGGCTACCTGCCTCCATATCAAGCACTACACTCCGTGGTGGACATGGGTGCCTCAATCACGATGGCCAAAGGCGCTGCCGATGCGGGCCAGTGGCCGTCGGTGGCCGTCATCGGCGACTCCACTTTCACCCACTCGGGTATGACCGGGCTGCTCGATGCCGTCAACAGCAAGTCAAATATAGTGATAATAATCTCCGACAATCTCACCACCGGCATGACCGGAGGACAGGACTCGGCCGGAACGGGCCGCATAGAGAGCATCTGCCTCGGCATAGGCGTCGAGCCGGAACACGTGCGCACGGTCATCCCTCTGCCTAAGAATATGGCCGAGATGGAAGATATTATCCGACAAGAAATCGAGTACCAAGGAGTGAGCGTCATCGTACCGCGTCGTGAGTGCATACAGACAGCTCGCCGCCACGCTAAACAAACCAAATAAATCGGGAGGACGACCCATGAATACAGACATAATACTTTCGGGAGTAGGAGGCCAAGGCATCCTCTCGATAGCCACAATAATCGGTGCCGCCGCTATCAACGACAACCTTTATATCAAGCAGGCCGAGGTGCACGGCATGAGCCAGCGCGGCGGCGACGTGCAGTCCAACCTGCGCATCAGCTCTACGCCCATAGCTTCCGACCTCATACCCTTGGGTAAGGCCGACCTCATCATCTCGCTCGAACCCATGGAGGCTATGCGCTACCTGCCGTACCTCAAAAAGGACGGATGGGTGATTACAAATACCGAGCCTTTTGTCAATATTCCCGACTACCCCGACCTTGACACGCTGATGCAGCGCATCGAAGCGTTGCCCCACCACGTGGCGCTTGATGTGGCCGCGATTGCAAGCGAGGCCACCTCGCCGCGCGCCGCCAATATCGTATTGTTGGGCGCCGCAGCGCCTTTCCTCGGTATCGACATCGCTAAAATCGAAGACGGCATACACTCGGTGTTCGCACGCAAAGGAGATGCCATCGTCGAGATGAACATCAAGGCCTTCCGCGCCGGGCTCAAGGTGGCACACACCCGCATCAACGGGAACAATTGAGCACACTTCCACGAAAAACAACTATAACGCATGGAAATACCTTTTGACCGAAAGACTGTCGGCGAGGTGCTGCACAAGATGCACATCACTCATGCCGGCGATGCCACCATCCGGCAGACCCTTGCCCTTGCCGAGGAACTGGAGAGAATTACGGGGCGTAAATTCGTACATCTCGAGTTAGGTTCGCCCGGACTTCCGGCATCTCGAATAGGCATCGAGGCCCAAAAACAGGCTCTCGACGCCGGAGTGGCAAACAAGTATCCCAATATAGCCGGCATCACCCCGCTCAAACAGCAAGCCTCACGATTTGTCAAGGCCTTCCTCGGCATAGACGTAAGGCCGGAAAGTTGCGTGCCCACCGTGGGGTCTATGATGGGCACCTTTGCATCATTTATCCTGAGCACACACCTGCACGCCGACAAGGACACCATATTGTTTATCAATCCGGGGTTCTCGGTACAGCCGTTGCAAGCCAAAGTGCTGGGATACAAGACAGACGAATTTGATGTCCACGACTTCCGCGGCGATAAGCTGGCCCGGCAGCTCGAAAGCCGCCTTGCAAAAGGCAATATCGCCGCAATCATATATTCCAATCCCAACAATCCGGCGTGGATATGCTTCACCGAGAGCGAGTTGGAACACATCGGCCGCCTGGCCACACAATACGACACGATAGTCCTTGAAGACCTCGCATATTTTGGTATGGACTCGCGCAAAAACATAGGACATCCGTTCGAGCCGCCGTACCAGAGCACCGTAGCGCGATATACCGACAACTACATACTACTGCTCTCCGCCTCCAAGATATTCAGCTATGCCGGCGAGCGTGTGGCCACGGCTGTGATATCCGACGCATTGTTCGACCGCGAGTATCCCCATCTGAAGGAGACTCTCGGTATGGACACGCCCGGACGCACCTTTGTACACACCATACTGTACACCTTGTCATCGGGCGTGTGCCACTCGGCGCAGTATGCTCTGGCGGCAATGTACGAGGCCGCATGTGACGGAAAACTCGATTTCGTGACCGAGAACCGCGAATACGCCCGACGCGCTGCACGGCTGAAATCTATATTCGTGCGCAACGGCTTTCACATCGTATACGACAAGGACCTCGACCGGGACGTCAGTGACGGCTTCTTCTTCACAATAGGCCGCAAGGGCTTTACGGGTGACGACCTCGTCGACGAGCTCATCCACTACGGCATTGCCGCCATCTCGCTGCGTACCACCGGCAGCGAACAGCAAGGGCTGCGCATATGCACATCGATGCTCGGCGACGACGATTATCCACTCCTTGAAGAGCGACTCGCAGCCTTCAACCGTAATTTCCCACAGACATAATACACCATATATAATACACCATTGGCATAATACGCCACAGACACAATACGCCACAGACATGAAAGCGAACTATATGACTGCCGCCGAGGCGGCCAAACTGGTCAAAAGCCACGACCGCGTGTACATCCAAGGCAGCACGTCCATACCGGAGGTATTGCTGGATGCCATAACGGCACGCCACGCCGAGCTGCAAGGCGTGGAGATGTATTCGGCCTTTGCTGTCGGCCGCCGTGACGCCCCATATGCCAAGACCGAGTATCGAGATATATTCATCCCACGCAGCCTGTTCATCTCCAACAGCATACGCAAGGCCGTAGACCGTGGCGAGGCACAAATCATCCCATGCTTCCTCGGCGAAGTCCCGGCGTTGTTCCGCGAGGGATACCTGCCGCTGGATGTCACCCTGCTCAACGTCTCGCCCCCCGACAAGGACGGCTATTGCAGCTACGGCGTGTCGGCCGACCTGGCATTCTCGGCCGTCGAATGTTCCAAGACTATCATCGCGCAGGTGAACAAGCAGATGCCCTACTCTTACGGCGACCCGCTCATACATATCAGCCGCTTCGATGCCTGCGTCGAAGTCGATGACCCGCTGGTCGAAGTGCCTACGGCCGTACCCAATGATGCCGAGCGCCGAATCGGCGGGCATATTGCCGAACTGATACCCGACGGCGCCACGCTGCAAATAGGCGTGGGCGGCATTCCCAATGCCGTGCTCGGGCGGCTGCGCGACCACCGACATCTCGGCTTGCACACCGAGGCAATGACCGACGGCGTACTGCCGCTCATCCAAAGCGGAGTGATAGACAACTCACAGAAGGTGGTCATGCCCGGAAAGAGCGTGGCCAGCCTTGCCTTGGGCTCGAGGGCACTATACGACTTCATGGACTACAACCCGGACATTATATTCAAGGACGTAGCGTGGACCAACTATCCCTTCCGCATATGCCAAAATCCCAAGGTGATGTCCATCAATTCGGCCATCGAAGTGGACCTTACCGGACAAGTATGTGCCGATTCGATAGGCACGCGACTGTTCTCCGGCGTCGGCGGACAGCACGACTTCATGTACGGCGGCGCACTCTCCGAGGGCGGCAAGACCTTTATAGCCATGACTGCGACCTCCGGCAAGGGCATTTCCAAGATCAAGCCGGTGCTCACCGAGGGCGCCGGAGTTGTCACCACCCGATTCCAGACCCAGTATGTAGTGACCGAATACGGCGCCGCCTTCCTCAAAGGCAAGGACTGCGCTCAGCGTGCACGCGCCCTCATCGCCATCGCCGCTCCCGAGGCCCGCGAAGACCTCGAACGCGCCGCATGCCGGCGCTTCGGCTACCGCTTCCTCCGCGAAAAATAGCAGACACAAGTTCCGGCGGCAAATCCTCGCATGTCGCGCCGCCGGACGCCGGTGTCAAAATAACACCATATCGGCCGTATTGCCGCACCGTTTGGCATATTTCGGCTTGACAATATATCCGATTGGACGCATTAAAAAAAAATAATGGCACATTGCACATCCGGGTAAAAAATATACGTATATTTGCGACATACAATCCGACGGGCTGACCCCCGAGGAAATAAACCAAATCTATCCTTTCAACAAACAAAACCAAAGTTCGTATGAAAAAATTCTACGCAACGCTTGCCATGGCCCTCGCCACCGTAATAGGGGCGTCGGCCGCGCCGGTCATCTATGCCTACCAGACCTGGCAGCATGGCAACGACAACTCCGTGACCGGGCCCATAAAGTTTGACCCGGAGACCGATCCTATCGATGTGACGCTGATAGCGGACCAGTCAAGACTGGGACAGTGCTACTGCGGCTTCTACTACAACTACAAGTGGTATGTGCAAGTGACACTCCCCGGCACACAGTCCACCATCGAGAGCTTCAGCACCATCGACACCGAGACCGGTGAGCGCACGCCCATATCGCTCACCAGCACCAAGTGCATCGACCTGACCTACGACTACACCACAAACAACGTCTACGGCATCTACAAGGGCAACGGCGCCCTGGCGACGCTGGACATAAACACCGGCGCAGTCAAGAAAATAGGCGATTTCACCGACTTGGCAGGCAACAAGTTTACCATGATTGCCCTTGCCTGCGACTTGGACGGACAGATCTACGCAGTGAGCACCAACAACTCGTTCTACAAGGTCAATAAGACCAATGGTCGCGTGACCCTGGTAGGCGAATTGGGCGTTGATGCGGCCTTCGACCAGTCTATGGCCTTCGATTACTCCACCGGCGTGCTATACTGGTACAACAACGGCAAATACGCCTTGTACACCATCGATACCAAGACAGGCAAAGCCAAAGGCATCAACAACATCCTGTACAACGGCGAATACGACAGCCTCAACACGCTGATGATACCATATATCAATGTAGCCAAGGGCGCCCCCGACCGCGTCACCGGCCGCAGCGCCACCGTCTCGGGGACCTCTGTAAAGCTTGCCTGGACACTCCCCACCAAGGACGCCCAAGGCAACGCCCTGACCTCGCTCGAAGGCATCAAGGTGCTGCGCGACGGCACGCAAGTAGCCTCTTTGGACGCCACAGCCACGGAATACACGGACAATAACGTCTCCGAAGGCGGCCACGACTACAAGCTCGTGCCCTTCAACACTGCCGGCGACGGCGGCGTGGACACCGACCCGCTACACGTGGTAGTCGGCGCCGATGTCCCGGCAGCCGTGGCATCCTTCAGTGCCGTCCCGGGCGACAACAAGGCCGTACTTAGCTGGACAGCCCCCACCAAAGGCCTCAATGGCGGAAGCTTTGACCCGGCAGGACTTACCGGATACGTAATCAAACGACGCATCTACGGCTCGCCCGACCAGACCGAAATCAAGATTTCCGATCCCACGCAGACATCCTACGAGGACGCCCCCGGATACGGACGCTACATCTACAGCATCGCTGCTGTCAACGACAAGGGCGAAGGCGCATATACCGAGGCTCCCACCGTTCTGGTCAAACCGGCCGATTGGATTGTCATGGGACAGGGCGATGCAGTGGCAGTGGTCGAGGATGGCAAGACATACAAATTCTACGACAACGGCGGCGAAGGCAATTACACCAACAACGCCAACGATCTGCTGACTATCAAGCCCGCCAACCCCAACAGCTATATACGAGTGCAATTCACCGAATTCGAAATCGACACCTTCGGTGATTACCTGATCATATACAACGGATTGGACGAAACCGCCCCCAAAATCGGCGAATTCAACAGCGAAGGCGGAGTGCCCGCGGCAATCAAAGACCTCCAAGCCACCAATGACAGCGGAGCCCTGACCTTCCACTTCACCAGCGACATCATGGACCGCCGCTTGGGTTGGGTCGCCACCGTCACCGCCGTGGAAGCCAAGGCCAATGACCTGGCAGCCGTCTCGGTAAGAGGCGAAAAATTCCCCACCACGAACAAGCTCGCAGAGTACTTCGTGAAAGTCACCAATAAGGGACGCAACGTAGCCAAGGATTACAAAGTGCAACTGCGCGATGCCGAAGGCAAGACCCTCGCAACAGTAGACGGAACCGAACTGGCACGCAACGCCGCGACCGAGCTCAAGCTGCAATACACCTTTACAGAGGCCAAGAATACCACCGTCTCCGGATATGTGGTCTACGATGCAGACGAAGACGTGTCCAACAACTCGACAGCCGCACTTGTGCTGAACATTGTTCCGGAAGGCAGCGAGCTGGTAACCATCGGCGCCGCCTCCCCCGATGACGTATATGTAGTACCTACCACATTCATGGCCAATCAGTCCGTATTCGAGGGCATCTACTACGCTTCGGACCTGGGCGAAAACGCCGGCAAGAAGATTGCGATGATATCCTTCCCATACGGCACCCTCGAAAGCGAATTCAGCGATGTACCCATGCGCGTATGGCTGGGCGAAACCGAAAAGGCTAATCTCGAAGACGGAATTATTCCCGTCGGCCAACTCACCAAAGTCTTTGAAGGAACCATCGACGTCAAGCTCGACGACGAAGCCATGGCCTTCGCCCTCCAAAACGAGTACAAGTACAACGGCAAGAACCTCGTGGTGATGATTTACAAGAACGGAAAAGAGACCAACCTCGACGGCGTGGCATTCAAGGGCACCTACGGCAAATCCGGGTCGCCGCTCAACACCCGCTTCGACAACAACGACGAAGTCGATGACGAAGAATACACCCTCGACCCCGAGAAGACAGATGAAACCTTCGGCTACGCAGCCAACTCCATAGTCCCGGACATTAATGTTCTCTTCATCCCCGGTGCCGGTGTCAACGACATCAGCGTGGACGGCTCCGCCTCCATCAAGGCCGCTGACGGCGCCATCATCGTGTCCGGCAACGCCGGTCAGGCATTGGCAGTCTATGCCGCTGACGGTAAGGCCGTATATGTCGGCGCCTCCGTCACCGATGCCTCCGTATCCGTAGTGCCCGGCGTATACATCGTACGTGCCGGCGCCACCACCGCCAAGGTCATCGTCAAGTAATCATCTACCGCCTGCAATAGCGATAGACTACTTCCACTAATAACAGTGGCCGTCATCCCGCAACAGGGTGACGGCCACTTCTATAATTTGTGCTGTCGCATATCGAATTTCCAATGTCGAATTTTAGAGCAAATATGCAAGCAGGAGCAGTAGAAAATGGTTTTTCACGACTTGTTAGAAATAATAATTGATAGCATGATGCTATCCGAGCGCAACGAGTTTCTCGCCTAATAATCCGGGGAATGTCACCACACCGATACGAGTAAATTCCGATAGCTGGACACAGGTTTACAGGCATTGGAGTTTTATTCCTAAATACCATACGCGAGACACCGCTCGAACCAAAAGGGCAAAAAAATAGCCCTCGTAACCTACACTTGTGAGCTACGCACTTTTCACGTAGCCGTTCAGTCACGAAGGGTATTTTTCTACTGTAAAGGTAAACGGTTTTTTCGGTATATCAAAATCCTAATAAATTTTTTATGTGAAAATTTATTAGCCGAAGGCTCGGGGAGAACGGAAATCACAATACCTCCTGCGAAAGCAAGTAAAAAACCTTTCTTTCGGCCACAATGACTACCGCTATAACGGCCAATAACAGCTACAACAGCCACAATAGCTATAACAGCCATTAAAGCTGTCATAGCAATAATGGCTGTTATGGTTGAAGGGAGGGTGCGCTATGGCTTATTTGCCGAGGGCGCAGCCTTTACATTTTTCGGCGATTTGGGTAAAGAAGTCGTTGCCCTTGTCGTCTACGAGGATAAATGCGGGGAAGTCTTCGACTTGGATTTTCCAGATGGCTTCCATACCGAGTTCGGGGTATTCGAGGAGCTCGACTTTCTTGATGGAGTTCTGCGCGAGCACTGCGGCGGGGCCGCCGATGCTGCCCAGATAGAATCCGCCGTGCTTATGACATGCATCGGTGACTTGCTTGGAGCGGTTTCCTTTGGCAATCATGACCATAGAGCCGCCGGCGGCCTGGAATTGGTCGACGTAGCTGTCCATGCGTCCGGCGGTGGTGGGGCCGAAGCTGCCCGAGGGCATACCCTGCGGCGTCTTGGCCGGGCCGGCGTAGTATATGGGATGGTCTTTGAGGTACTGAGGCATGGGTTCGCCGCGGTCGAGGCGTTCCTTGATTTTGGCGTGGGCGATGTCGCGACCTACGATGATGGTGCCGCGCAAGGACAGGCGTGTCGATACGGGATATTTGGAGAGCTCGGCAAGTATTTCCGGCATGGGTCGGTCGAGGTCGATATTGACGACCTTGCCTTCGCCGGCTTGACGCATTTCTTCGGGGATGAGTTCGCCGGGGTTGGCATCGAGTTTCTCGATCCAGAGGCCTTGGCGGTTGATTTTGGCTTTGACATTACGGTCGGCGCTGCAGCTTACGCCGAGGCCTACGGGGCATGATGCGCCGTGGCGCGGCAGGCGGATGACGCGTATGTCGTGGGCGAAGTATTTGCCGCCGAATTGTGCGCCGAGGCCTATTTTCTCGGAGGCTTCTTTGAGTTGTTTCTCGAGTTCGATGTCACGGAAAGCGTGTCCCAGCTCATTGCCCTCGGTGGGAAGGTTGTCATAATATTTGACGGAGGCTTTTTTGACGGTCTCGAGGTTTTTTTCGGCCGAAGTACCACCGATGACAAATGCTATGTGATATGGAGGACAGGCGGCGGTGCCGAGGGTCTTCATTTTCTCAACCAGGAAGGGGAGCAGTGTCTTGGGGTTGATCAGCGCCTTGGTCTCTTGATAGAGGTAAGTCTTGTTGGCCGAGCCGCCGCCTTTGGCCACGAATAGGAAGTGGTATTCGTCGTCGTCGCCGGCGTGTATGTCCACTTGGGCGGGGAGGTTGCACCCGGTGTTGACTTCGTCGTACATGTTCAGGGGCGCATTTTGGCTGTAGCGGAGGTTATCGGTGGTGTAAGTGTCATACACTCCGCGCGACAGGCGCTCGGCGTCATCGCATCCGGTGAACACGTACTGGCCTTTTTCGCCGTGCACGATGGCCGTACCGGTGTCTTGGCAGAAAGGCAGTTGGCCTTTGGCTGCGACTTCGGCGTTGCGCAGCATCGTCAAGGCAACGAATTTGTCGTTTTCGCTTGCTTCGGGGTCATGGAGGATCTTGGCGACCATGGCGTTGTGCTCGCGGCGCAGCATGAAAGCGTTGTCATGGGTGGCCTGACGTGCCAGTACGGTGAGTGCTTCGGGGTCGATGACGATAAATTCGTGTCCGCCCCAGTTCTCGGTGTGTACGTATTTGTCTGTCAGCTTGTAATACTCGGTTGTATCCGGTCCCAACGGGAACATGGGCTGATACTTGAAAGGTTTGGTTGCCATAAATCGTGTTGTATATAGGGTGTAATACTTTGTGTCCTGCCTCTTTAAGGCCCTTAGGGGCTTTAAGGCCTCTAAGGTCATGCAAATTTACATAATTTTTGCGGATGGCGAGCCATAAAGTCCGGAGAAATGGGAAAAAGGGCGTATTGACGCGCAAGCGTGTCATATTAAGGCGTATTATTTGCAGGGGCGAAATATATTGCGCCCGCGCAATACACGAGGATATAATATGTTGATTGTCGGATTAACGGATTATGTCGTTGCGGGCGCGATGTATTGCGCCCTACCGGTTTTACCGACACACCGCCCTACCGAATCCTTTATTTTGATATACGCGATTGTTACAAAAAATGCAGGCACGGCGGCGTTTGTCGTGCATATAGCAATATTTTTGCCGCAATATTTTGCCCAAAGAAGCACGTATTTTGTGCGGACAATTGCCGCTTTTAACGTATATTTGCGCTGAGAAGCAGATATGGCTCTGACGCCACCACCACGACCCCAAGTATACGCATAGCACCTTGGTTGTGCAGCGTATATGGCATCACTGACAGGCATACCATAGTGTATGCGCTGCTTTCGGACTGCAGCCGCCCATCAGCGGACGCAATATTTTTGTAAAAGTCAGCCACAGCCACTTTCGGGATAAGGCCCGAACATCAGAATGCTTATTGTGGCAGATTGCTCCCCGAATTGGCGCGATGCGTCAATATCCTCTATAACAAGCCGTCCAATAGGCCGTATGTCCCACCCTTTTGAACATCCGTGTACTATGACGACATCCCAACCCCTGCCACGGCGGACACCCCGCCACCGGAGGGTTAGTCAACAGCACCCTCGGCGACAGGCCTCCTCGCAACTGCGACAGCCGATGCCGACAACGCAACTCACGGGCGCGAAATCCGCCACAATACACCCCATACACGATAATAATAACCTAAAAAACAATATTCTAACAAAATGAGACTTAAAAGGATACTCTTATCTCTTACGGCATTCGTGCTGGCGCTCTCCTCGGCCTTACCCGCCGGCGCCGAGGCGTTTACCATCCCGACCGGCAGCACTAAATCCTGCAGGAAGAACGAAGCCCCGGTCAATGCCTGGTGGCCTAACGGCGGAAATAGCAGCAACTCCTCGTCAGCCAAAGCAGTTGGCATAGCCGCCGTCAACGACAAGCTATGGGTGCTGACCGTAAACGGGTCAGTGACTAATCCGGCAAGCTACACGATGAACATACTTAACAGTACGACATTTGCACGCGAAGGAACCGCAAGCATGTCCGGCGTTACCGCAGGCACAAGTGATGCTGCTACGCTATATGGTTTGGTCCGTATGGGAAATGCTGTAATTTCTATAAACAGGCCATCTTCCTATTGGCAAAACTTTAAGGTTTACTGCTGGGAAGGAACCGGAGCACCTACGGTGATGTTTAACAATCACTTGAATACATACTTAAAGAAAAGTCTGGGACGAGGTTTAGGCGCTTCAGGAACACCCTCAAATGGCAAAATATATGTCCTTTCATCCGATAAGGGGAGTGTTGCAATCTTTACGGTTACCAACAAGAAAATAGAAGATGCCGCCGGCAAAGTTACGTTAGTAAACCTGGCAAAAGCCCCCGGCATGGAACTTGCTAATATAGAACCATTAAGTGATGGATCTTTCTGGGTTAAAGATGCATCAAACAACACCTATGGTATGCACTTTAGAGCAGATGGTACACTCATCGAAGAATTCTCCGGAGATGGTTTTGCCAATGCAAACGGCTCCGGTCAACGCCATTTTACATTCAAAGGACAAAAGCTCGCCTTATGCATGAACTTCACTTCCGGATGGGCAGACCCTCGTCTGTCTCTCATAGACTATACTGCAGGCGTTGGCTCCGGAAAACAGAAGAATATAATCAGCGGCACACAGCCCCAATTGTCAAGTCACTCTCAAAGTTCTATTAACATTACCGGCTGTGACTACGAAATCAAGACAGCAGACAAGCACTTGGTATTATACGGTCTGGACTGCGACGGTGGTATCGTGCGCGTAGAGTATAAAGAAACGTCGGCCCCCGGTATCATTCAAGACTTCAAGGCGACGGCACGCTGGGAAGGCGCCGTACAGAAGGTAGACCTCACTTGGGCGAAAGACGGGAATGCCACCTCATACAAGGTATTTGAAAATTCCGATGACCTGAGTACGGCAACGGAGGTATGGAGCGGCACCGACACCAAGTGTACCCTCGACCTGACTTTGGGCACAGGCTTAGCGCACAAATATAGCATCAAGGGTTACAATGAAGGCGGCGAAAGCGCAAATAGCGCATACGCATCCACTTTCGAGGTAGGCTTCGGCGCTGTCAATTTGGAAGGCACCATCGACGCCAACGATGCCACGAAGACGGCCAAGCTCTCATGGAATGCCCCCGCCAATGGCACACTCCAAGGCTTCGAGGTGATTAAGCGCGAAACCAAGAACGGCAGCGACAACAGCAGCGTCACTACCGACACCAAAATTACCGACTTGGCACCGGAAGTAACCACTTACAACTATCCCGGCTATACCGCCCTCGTTACGACAATCGAAAACGGTATCACCTACAACACTTCGACCAGATTTTTAGTTCGCGCCAAGATGGCACAGACCATCACCACCGAAAAGGGCGAGCAAACCAACGAAGTACTCTCTAACGCGGTAGCTCCGAACATTCCCAAGACTCCTTATTTTACAAGCATAGTAACCTATAAGGGACGTCGTACCATCGCTTTGACATGGGAAGTGAGCTCGACCACCAACCTCAAATATTATGAAGTATATCGCGACGGCATCAAGATTCTGAGCAACTACGAAGGCAGCTCGTATATCGATGCCGAGCTCCCCGATGGCAACTATTCGTATGTTGTAAAGGCTTACTACGATGAAGGCGGAGAAATCGTGGAAATGAGCTCCTTGCCCGGAGAAGCCTCGATTACATACTCTCCCGACGTCACCAACTACATCCTCGACTGCATCTATGACTATCCCATCATGACACAAGATGAATGGACAGCCGCCGGCAGTCCCGCAGATGCCGTTGTGGCTAAAGGCTGGTTCGCAAATGCAAAGACTCGTGTCGGCGCATACGGTGCTCCCGGTGACGTATATCGTCAGGCTCAATTCTACAACGGCAAATGGTATATTGCTCAGCTGACTGCACGCACCGAGCTTGTAGACGGAACCAACTATATACCCAATAGTTACGTGGGGGGTGATGAAACCGGAACTGGAGCGAACAAAGAATACAAAGACGGCAAATGGAAAGGTCATATCTATTCCATAGGCGCAGATGCAGCTACTATCAAGACCATCGGCAATGCCGGCTCTGTAGTCAATGACACCTATGGCTTGGAGAACCAGTCCATAGCAGTGGATGGCACCGGTAAATTTTGGCATCGCGTAACCAACGGAGGCCCACTTAACAGTACTAATCTGTACTATCGCCCGATAAAATACCTCAAAGGCAATATCGAGCTGACCTACGGAGGTCACGACTTCTATTACTACGAACAGCAAGGCAAAGCCGCAAACGGAGTTCAGTACTATCGTACTCATTATTTGGCTGCCGGCAACTATGACAACGGCAACCCCTACGTACTGCTTTCGATGAACTTGTCTGCCGACGTGTACAGGGTTGACCTTAACGCCGCCGGTACTGCAATGAGTAATATCACGAAGTTTGTCGCACCTTACGAGGGCATGACAAACCCCAAGACGGGCGAAGCCTTGCACCCAAAAGGCTCTACCGAGAACTATTCGTTCCCCGTACCCGGGCGCAACGGAGCATTTATCCAAACCGTGCGCAGCATCGGTACATGGTATGTAGACCCCTCCGGCAACTACTCTCTGATGTATGATGCTACCGCCGACATCACCCAGTCGGGTGGTGTAGCCTTCACCTACAACGAGGAGTTCTTCGTGCTGCACCCCTCTACGGTTCGCAGTAACAACCCCGGCTACTTCCGCATCGACGTAGCACAATGCGGCGAAGGCGAAGACGAGGACAACGTCGTACCCTCCAAGAACAACCTAATTCCCTGCGTAGGCAATAAACTCGAAGAAGTTTCGCAATTCGTTGCCGGCAACTCGAACTGCTCGTGGTACGGCGCCGAATATGATGCTGATGATGACTGCGTCTACATCTATCAATATGTTCCCGGCGTACGCTTCGCCAAGTATCGCCTGTACAAGCGCGATGCTTATCCCGACGTACCCGTCAACATCAATATTACGACCGGCTATGACGATGAAACCAACCTCTCCGACATCACACGCTTCGACTGCAAGATTACTTGGAATCGTCCCAGCAAGAAACCTACCGACCAAGACCACTCCTTCGGCCTGCCGGGAGCAGACATCGTGGTAGACCACTACGAAGTAGCCCTCAAAGACCAAAGCGGTACAGTACTCAATACCTGGAAAGTAAATGACGTGACTGACGTGAGCAATGTGTTCACCATCAACTACAATCAAAACACTTCCGGTGAGTTCTTCATCAACGCCGACAAGTACACCGCCGAAATCGTTCCTATCTACAAACGCGTAAACAACGGAACACTCATCCGTGGTGGTATGAACTACGAAGTTGACCAAAACGACTACCCGGCAGCCATAGGCGAAGCCAAAGCATACATCTACAGCGGAGATGGCGCTGTCGCCGGCACGTACCGCGTGGACCTCGACTTTGACCGTGCCACAGCCGCCAATTCAGACGAACCCGTGTCGTACTTCCTCGTGGAATACTCCACCGACGGAGGCGCCACCTTCAACACCCTTAACAAATTCAACCTGCTCAAGCAGGGCGAAGACTACCATCACTACCCCGTAGAAGTCACCAACGGCCAAGTGCCCGGCAACTACAAGTTCGGCGGGAGCGATACGTACAAATTCGGCATCGACACCCCCGGCGAAAAGGGCTACGCCTTGCGCGAAAAAGCCAACTACGCCACCGACCACAAGTGCGTGCTGTACTACTACACCACCGCCAACCCGTCGGGCTACAAGTACCGCATCACGGCCGTGTACGCCTCCACCAATGCACGCATACGCAAGACCGCCTCGACCAACGCCGAGAACTTCACCGGCGGGACAACCGGCATAGGTGACGCCACCGGCTACAGCCTGAGCGCCTACCCCGTGCCCGCCACCACTGCGGTAACCGTCACCAGCCCCGAGGCTATAGAAAGCGTACGCATCTTCTCGACAGCAGGCGCCGAAGTGGCACGCGTGGCCGGCGAAAAGGACTACACCCAAAGCGTGGACGTCTCTACCCTGGCCCCGGGCGTGTACATGCTCGTAGTCAACGAGCAGTCCCCCCTGCGTATCGTTAAGAAGTGATTGATACTTTGATATATGCGGCCGTGCCGACCGAGGTTGGCACGTGCCCGCAGGGCCACCGCTCGCTTGTGCGAGTGAAGCCCTAAGAAGCAAGTAATTAATAGAATTACTTAGTACTGCAGTGATGCAGCACGCATCTTAAAAAAACCACTGAAAAAGTGATTGATTGATCAACCTGAAATGTAGAATGCAATATTGTTAAGGGCTCCGCCGACCGCCGAGGTTAGCGGAGCTCGTTTTTTTATTATTTTGGCACTTTTTGTGCTGTATATGCGGAATAATGCTTAACTTTGCAGGCCAAAAATCAGGCTCAATGCTTGATATAACATACCTTGACTTTATTGCATATGGGCACGGACGGCAAGAAACGTCCGCGAACCGATTATCAAAAAGCCTCCAAGCCGGAGGCCATTCTACAACCTCCCGGAGTATAGGCCCGAGGCACGCACGACCAAACGCCGCCACCGCTGCCACAAGACCGCCCCGCGGCACACCACACACATAAAAAGTTACAGAGCACGCATCCATCCACATTCGTGGCATCGCGGGCACAAGTCCTCGCATTTGCCCGGGCAAGACAACCGACATCGACTGACATCGACCGACATCGACTGACAGCTCCTGACAAGACAGGACTAAGCACGCATGAAACACTATACAAAGCACTACGCTTCCCCTCGACAACCTATGGCTTAGAGCAGCTTGGACCGGTATAGAGCAGCTTGGACCGGAACAGCGTGAAAAACTCGGAACAAACATTAACTACATTTCATAATATGAGATTCAAAAATGCATTCTTAACACTGATGGCGTTTATCACGGCGCTCGGCTCCTCGGTGGGAGCCTCCGCCGAGGCTTTCACCATCCCCGCAAGAGCTACTACCTCCTGCAAGAAAAACGTCTCCCCGGTCAACGCCTGGTGGCCGAACAACGGCAACACCTCCGGCAACGGCAATGTTTGTGCCACCGGTCTGACCGTTTTCGACAACCAATTGTGGGTGTTGACTCAAAACGGAAAAATGGGCGCAAAATCATCTTACAAGATTAAGGTGCTCAACAGCACTACTTTTGCCCAAGAAGGCGAAGCTAACATGAACGGCGTTGACAATACGACTGACTGGTCTGATCTGAGCTACACCAAGGGTTACTATGCTGCATTATACGGCATGACCCGTATGGGCAATACGGTCGTTGCTATGAGCTGTCCATGCAGCAGCGACCAAAACACCAAGATATATTGCTGGAGTAGTGCCACAAGCGCACCGATATACCTATTCAATGATAATCTTAATAACTGGATAGATAACAAGAACATATCACCCATGCTTAATCCATACCAAGGATTTGGTGCATGGGGTACACCGGATGACGGCAGGTTATATATGATTGCGACGAGAGCTATCAATACAGTTCCCATAGATCGATTGCTCGTCTTTACCATCAAGAACAAGCAGACAACCTCCGTCAAGGAAATCAAATTAGCCAAAAACTTAGGCTTAGACTGGAATAACGTCAGCATAGACCCGATGGATGACGGCACAGTGTGGATTACGTCTTTCAACAACACATACGGCATCCACTTTAATGCCGATGGATCCGTAAAAGAAGAACTCTCCGCCAATGGTTTAGGTTCAATCCACGGCACCGGCCAAAAGTTCTTCACCTTCAAAGGCCGCAAATTGTCCTTGAATATGAACTGTTCAAGCGGCACCACCGCGCCCAAACTCTCCCTCATCGACTACACCGGTGGCGTGGCCAACGGCAAGAACATTATCACCGACGCTCAGCCGACACTTTCGAGCAACGACCTGAGCCCTATGGGCTTCACCTTCTGCGATTACGACATCAAATCGGTCGATCGACATCTGGTGCTCTACGGCGTCGACCCCGATGGCGGCATCGTCCGTGTCGAGTACAAAGACGACCGCAGGCCTGCAACCGTGACCGGCTTCACCGCCACGGCAAGGTGGGAGGGCACGTCCCAGAAGGTCGACTTGAAATGGAACGCAGCCGACAAAGCCACTTCGTATCAAGTGTACGACTGCACCAACTCGCCCGAAACCAAAGTATATGACGGCAATGCCACCTCGAAGACACTTGTTCTGACCACCGGTACGGGCAAGCAGCACAAATACCGCATCATAGCCGTCAACGCCGAAGGCACAAGCGCCCAAAGCACCTATGCCTCGACTTACGATGCCGGCTTCGGCAACATCGCCCTGACCGCCTCCATCGACCCGACAGACGCCACAGCCACGGCACACCTCGAATGGAGTACCCCGGCATACGGCACAATCAAGAACTTCACCGTGGTCAAGGTAATCAAAAAGACACCCGCCGGCGGCACCGCCACCACCACGACACAAGACCTCGCCACCATACCCGCCAACACCACCAAATACGACGTGGCCAACTACTCGCCCTTAGGCTCGGAAACCGAGAACGGCGTTGTAGTCACCGTGGAGACCTCGCTGATGGTACGCGCCACCATGAACCAAACCATCACCACCAAGGACGGCGAAAAGACCAATTCCGCCACCTCCAACACCGTAGCGCCGAAGGCCTCCGCCGCCCCCTACTTCACTTCCGTAGATACCTATAAGGGACGCCGCACCGCCGCCCTGGCATGGGAAGTGGCCTCGACGGAGAACCTCGACCACTACGAATTATTCCGCGACGGTATCAAGATTTTGGGCAAATACACGGGAGGTTCGTATATCGACTCCAACCTTCCCGACGGCACATACTCCTACGTGATTGTGGCTTATTGGAAAGACGGCAGCGTCACGCGCTCGACATCGGTATCCGCTACCATCAAGCACGCCGAAGACGTAGCATCGTACGTCCTCGACACCGTATACAACTACCCCATCATGACCGAGGACGAGTGGAACAAGGCCGGTAAGCCCGCCGATGCAGTATTGGCCAAAGGCCTGTTTGCCAACGCCAAGACGCCGGTAGGCGCATGGGGTGCCCCCGGCGACGTATACCGTCAGGCCCAGTACTACAACGGCAAATGGTACATCGCACAGCTGACCGCACGCACCGAGCTGTCAGCCAACGGCAATTACATTCCCAACAACTATTTGGACGGAAAATCAGTAGGCACAAATATCACGAAAGAAGAAGCACAAGCCATTTACGCCAAATGGCGTGGTGACTGGTGCGGCGGCATCAAATCCATCGGCGCCGATGCCGCTACCATCAAGACCATCGGCGACAACCTCCACACCGAAGTCGGCACCTGGGGTCTTGAAAGCCAGTTTGTAGCCGTAGACGAAGGCGGTAATAAATGGCGTCGCGCCATCCACTCCGGCGCTTTCGGCTGGTATGACACTCCATATATCGACAACGAGGCCGATGGTGTCAAAGTCACCAATTCGCTGTATTACCGCCCGACAGCATTCGTACATGGCAACGAAACCGGCGAGACCGAACTCAGTTACAACGGCAAACACTTCTACAATTATGAGACCGACTATATTAATTCGGAAGCCGGCAAGGCCGCAGTAGCCGATTTCAACGCCAAATACGGCAGCACGTTGGCGTGCAACACAGGTCTTCAGTACTACCGTACGCACTACATCTCGGCCGGCGGTAACGCCAAAAACGGCACGGGCTTCCTGCTGATGTCCATGAACCGCTCGGCTGATGTCTTCCGCATCAAGATGAACGGCGGCACCGCCACAGAGGTGAAGAAATTCACCGCTCCCATCAGCGAAATCGCAGCCCTCGGTCGCGACATCAATACACTGGCTTCCACCGAGAACTATTCCTACCCCGTAGCCGGACGCCAAGCCTTCATACAGACCGTACGCGGCATCGGCACATGGTACGTAGACGCCAACGGCAGATACACCCTGATGTTCTCGAACACAGCCGATATCACCCAGTGCGGCGGCGTGACCTTCACGTACAACAACGAATTCTTTGTACTACACTCCACTACTATCAACAGCAACAGCCCCGGCAACTTCCGTATCGACATCGCACAATGCAAGAACGGCGAGAATTACACCACCATCGTGCCCTCCAAGGACAACCTCATGCCCACGGTAGCCAACAAGTTGGACGAAAGCACCCGGTTCGAAGCCGGCAACTCCAACGCAAGCTGGTACGGCGCCGAGTACAACAAGGACGAGAACTGCATATACATCTATCAGTACGTTCCGGGCGTGCGCTTTGCCAAGTACCGCCTGTACATCAGCGAGCAGTACCCCGATGTACCCCCGACATTGGACATCACCACCGGATACAATAAAGCCAAGACCGACATCACGCACTTTGACTCGAAGATTACATGGCGGCGTCCCGGCACCAAGCACGATTACGGCCTGAGCGAAAACGCCGATGTCATAGTCGACCATTACGAAGTATCGCTCAAGGACAAGTCCGGCAACATCATACAAGCATGGAACAACGTGCCCGATGTCACGAAAGCCGACCACACGTTCACCCTCGAGTACAGCAAGACCGCTTCCGGCGAGTACAACCTCGATTCGGAGAAATACACCGCCGAAATTGTGCCCATCTACAAGCGCAAGAAAGACGGCTCCATCATCCACGGCGCCGCTAACTTCGCAGTGGACAACAACGACTACCCCGCAGCTATAGGCGCAGCCAATGCCTACGCCTACCAAGGCTCGGGCAGCGCTAAGGGCGCCTACCGCGTAGACCTCGACTTCGATCGCGCACTGCCGGCTCAGTCCTCCGAACCCGTGTCGTACTTCCTCGTCGAAGTCTCCACCGACGGCGGCAGCAGCTACAAGACGCTGAGCAACTTCGAGCTGCTCAAGCAAGGCGAAGACTACCACTACTATCCCGTAGAAGTCACCAACGGCCAAGTGCCCGGACAATACAAATTCGGCACTACCGCCGCCGACAGCCCGAGTGAAAAAGGCTATGCCATGCGCGAAAAAGCCAATCTCGCCACCGACCACGAGTGCGTGCTGTACTACTACACCAATGCCAACCCGTCGGGCTACAAGTACCGCATCACGGCCGTGTACGCCTCCACCAACGCACGCATAAGCAAGAGCGCGAACACCACCGCCACCGCTACCATCGCCGGGACATCCGGCATAGGTGACGCCACGGGCTACAGCCTGAGCGCTTACCCCGTACCGGCCACCACCGAGGTGACCGTCACCAGCCCCGAGGCTATACGCGACATCCGCGTATTCTCGAGCACCGGCGCCGAAGTGGCACGCGTAGCCGGCGAAGACAGCTACACCCAAAGCGTGGACGTCTCCACACTGGCCTCCGGCGTGTATATGATTGTAATCAACGAACAAACGCCCATACGCATCGTCAAGAAGTAGCATGGGCATCCCACGCGACAGAGGCGCATACGGGTCGGCAAGTCCGGCCAAGCGCCCCTGCCCTTCTCCGAAAACAACTGATTGATTTTGATATGAAGGCGCAGTGATGCGCTGACGTGATTGACTAACCTGAAATGTAGAACAAAAGTAAGGGCTATCTCCGGCCTAAATGGCCGGATGTATAGAATTCGTACCTGAATTAGTTAAGAGTCCCGCCGACCGTTGAGGTTAGCGGGCTCTGTTTTTTTTAATGTGGGATGGGCTGCGCAACGCATGGGCGGAGGAGGATGATGGGACAAGGCAGGGTGTTAAGGACCTTAGGGACCTTAGGGACTTTAGGGTCCTTAGGGACTCTTTCGGGGTCTCGCAAAAAAAGCGTACCTTTGCACTATCTAAAAATCACCGCTACATCATCCACAAAAAAGACGATGCCACAAAAAATCATCATTCTCGATTTCGGGTCGCAGACGACACAGCTTATAGGCCGTCGCCTGCGCGAACTCGACACTTACTGCGAAATTCTTCCCTACAACCGTATGCCTGCTGACGATTCCGATGTCATTGGCGTCATCCTCTCGGGCAGCCCCTTCTCGGTATACGATGACAAGGCCTTCAAAGTTGACACCGAGGCCCTTGTGTCGCGCTACCCGGTACTGGGCATATGCTACGGCGCCCAACTGATGGCCTATCAGCGCGGCGGACGCGTCGAACCGGCCTCCACTCGCGAATACGGCCGTGCCATCCTCAGCGAAGTGGACAGCTCCGATCCGCTGATGATCGGCATCGAGGTCGGCGCACAGGTATGGATGAGCCACGGCGACACCATCACCGCCGTCGGCGAAGGCATGGATATAGTAGCCTCCACCGACAAAGTACACGTGGCCGCTTATCGCCGCCGAGGCCTCCGATGCTGGGGCGTGCAATTCCATCCCGAGGTGTTCCACAGCACCTGCGGCATACGATTGCTGCAGAATTTCGTGGTGGACATCTGCGGCTCGCGTCGCGAATGGACTCCCGCATCGTACATAGACAGCACCGTGGAAAGCCTGCGCCGGACATTAGGCGACGACCGCGTGGTGCTCGGACTGAGCGGAGGCGTGGACTCGTCCGTGGCCGCCGTACTGCTCAACCGCGCCATCGGCGCGGGAAGGGGCGGCGGCGTATCCGATGTTCG
>OQVL01000046.1_pt1 | contig 40263 bp, 48 predicted proteins | sample 1691501 | NCBI WGS metagenome assembly OQVL01 (sample SAMN03418253, study PRJEB22391) | human gut metagenome | biome: human-gut; feature: organic feature; material: feces | host: Homo sapiens | place: Tanzania | collected 2013-01 | reverse complement strand
CTCTCGCTGCTCTCCAGCTCGCTGCGCGCGTTGTCGATGACAGCCGCCGCGGCCGCGCCGGCGAGTCCTGCGACGACACCCATGGCAAACAATTCAGCGTTCATTTGATACGACCACCTTTCCTCGCGATTTGTCGGAAGTTTGCCCGAAAATCTGCGGAAATATGCGGGAAACCGCTGGAAAAACTTGTTTTTCGGCGCGGCCGCGGCGGCTGTCGCCGCTGGCTGCTGCCCTGCCAAGGCGGATTGGGGGCGCTCGGTGTCCCGCACCGCGCACCACACTGCCGGCATAGTCAGCCGCGCCGCGCACGAGGCGGCGAACACCGTAGACCGCATGGTCGACTGACGCACACACGCAAAGAGGCGGCAACTATTGCCGCCTCTGTTTATGCACCTTTGAGAATGCGCTGAAACATCTCGTCCAGCTCATCGACGATAATATCCACTGCCATTTCGCTGCTGTTTTCCAGCCAGAGATTGACGCAGCCCATGACACCGCTCGACATAAAGCGGCTGTGATATCTTCTGCTGCGCTCGCTCTCGCTGCTCTCCAGCTCGCTGCGCGCGTTGTCGATGTTTTCCTCCACGACAGCCATGACCTTGTTTTGCAGCCCGCTGTTGGAGCTGCTGCGGAAAAACGTGCGGAACAAAAACTTCTGGCTCAGCACGTAGTCAAACACCTTTTTGAGCATCGGGCGCAGCGAAAACTCCGCCTGCTCCGGCTGAAATTCCGCGATTGCCTCCTTGAGCTCCTCAACCAGCTCGTCTTCAATCTGGTTGCGCAGGTCATAGGTATCGGTGTAGTGGAAATAGAACGTGCCGCGGTTGAGGTCTGCACGGTCTGTGATTTCCTTTACCGTGATGTCCTTGAAATCTTTCTCGTTCATGATTTCCGCCAGCGCCTGACGCAGCAGCCGTTTGGTTCTGCGGATTCTGCGGTCTTCCTTCTGTGCTGCCATTTCTCCGTCCTCCCATAGCGTTTGGTTTCTTTGCAGATGGTATATAAATGTATTATACTATACAGCATGTCCTAAATCAACACCAATTTTCGCTTGCATTCGCGGGCGCGCTGTGCTATCATAAGATAGCACGCAGGTATAGTTCACCGGTAGAACGGCAGCTTCCCAAGCTGCATAAGCGGGTTCGACTCCCGTTACCTGCTCCATACAAAAAAGCCTTGAAAGTTACGAGAAAACGTGATTTTTAAGGCTTTTTACATATTTTCAACCTCATAAAAATTCAGTTCTTTTTTATGGTGAATTTCCGGTCTGTGTCAATTTTCATCAAAAGCGACAGAAAATAGAAGGAAGTAGAGAAGGAAGTAAAAGGAGGACGTAATGAGAACGATAAAATGCGCGCGGTGCGGAAAGATCATGCAGGCATCGAAAGAAGTCACACTATGCGACGAATGCCGCGCAGGCGATAGAGCAAGAAAAGATTGAAGCGCAAAAAAGACCTAGGGTGATTGCCCTAGGTCTTTGCATATCCACCTATTTGCCAGCGTTGGCAAAATGGTTTACTTATCCTTCACGCCTGCGCCAACCAAGCCGACGTTTCGCAGCACCTGCGCAAGCATTTCACGTGTCACGTAGCCGCGCGGATCGCCGGTCATGACGCCTGCCTGCTCGGTCGCTGTCCATGCTGCCTTTGCCCAGTCGGACGGCGCGTCTGCTCTGCCAGCAAAGCCGAGTTTCACAAGCTCAGCGGCAAGCTCCTGTCTGGTTACGGCTGCCTGCGGGCGGTCATCGTCCAACAGCTTTGCCTCTACTGCGTCCGTCCACGCGGACTTTGCCCATTCGGACACTGCCAGCTTTGCCTGCTTGGTTGCTTCATCTGCGATAATCTTTCGTACTTCTGCCTCAGTCATATCTTCAACCTCTTTCTTGCTGTCGTTCTTCTGCGCCGTTTTACTAATAAGGTAGTAGCTCGGTGCACGGTCTGCTGTCGCCTTGCCGCACTGGGTGATGCTCGTCTTGATGATTCCGTCATCCACAACGGACACATAGTTCCTGCGAATTGCGTTGCGCTTGTACTTTTTGCCATACCAAAAAGAATCCAGCACAGTGACCGTATTTCCGCTTGCCGCTACGGCGCATACAAAATGCCCGCTATCTGAAAACAGCTTGTACGAGTTTCCGCCGTGTAAAATCGCCACGCCGCCGGATTTCAAATGCGCAAGCAGTTCCGCATTCTTGCTCGTAGTTTTGTACGAAAAGCCGTACTTCTTAGCGGCGTTTCGCAGCAGCACGCCCTCGTCTGTGCCGCCCTCAACACGCGCGTCGACGGAAACCGCATACGCACACATTGCCTTGACGGACACGCGCGCGATGCCCAGCGCATCCAGCGCGTTGCAGAGAGCTGCGCAGCCGCAGCCGCTACTATATACAGTGCCCTGCCCGTACTTGATGCCCTTGTACGCAGGCAACGTCTGGAAATGCACATTATAACTCACTTGTCATCATCCTTTCCGATGCCGATGATGTTCAGCAGCTTTTTAGCGGACAGCTCCGGATTGATTGCGCAGATGTTTTCCAATGCGCTGCCAATCTCCATCAGCACAATATATGTGCACACTGCTGATGCAACCGGCAGGTTGATGCCCAAATTCAAGTATCCCTCTGCGCACTGCACCAAGATGCCGAGGGCGACGCAAAGCACCTCGCCCATTTTGTGAAACAAACCCTCGCGCATCATAGATGACTTAAAGCTGCTGGACTTACACGCTTTGATAAGTCCTGTCGCAAAATCCAAAACGATAAAGCCGAATGTAATTGCGTAAATCATTCCGCTAACCTCCAATCTTGATATTTTTGAAATAGAAATCCGGAATCACAACGTCCGGAATCGTAATATCGGAAGGCTTGATATTCGCAATCGTGCGGTTCAAGTCCTTCTTCCACGACATGTCGATCTTGATTGTCGGCGTGCATGCAAATGCCGGTGCAGCACACGTTGCTGCGATAACGCCGGTGATTACTGCGCAGATAATTTTCTTTTTCATGTGTATATCCTCCTAAATTAAACATTAAATCCCGCGAACGACCAGCAGCGTGCCGCCGTTCAGGCTCGGCAGACCGGTCAGCTTGCCATTTGACACGCCGAAGGTACAGGACGTCTTTGACGGACTGCCCCAGTTCGCTGCTGTGTAATATCCATCGCCGCAAAAGGCGTGGACAGTAGTGCTGCTACCGCCCCAGCCGCCGGAGCTTGTCGCATAGGCGTAACCGTACACTTTAATCGTTCCGCTCGCTGTCTTAAAATTCACGGTGGGGTTGGTGACGTCAATCTCATACGCTTCACAATTATTGTTGCCGTTTCCGCCGGATGCCGCCGCTTCATATGTACCAGCAACACCAAAGATATTTACGCCCTTTTTGATGTTTCCGGCGGTCAGGTTCGTATCACCGGATACTGTAACTTGAGACAGTCCATCATAACCTGTATCAGGCGTGACCGTCTGCGCCGTTGCTGCCGGAGTAACAGATTTGGCTTGCAAGCTCGGCTCAGTGTTCGGCGGTTCGTAAGTACCGGCAATCTTAACACCATTCTCAGAGGTAAATGTCTTGCCTTTTAAGACGTCAGTAACAGCAGCAGTACCCCACTTATCAGCATCCATAGACAATGACACGCTTGTACCGCTTGCAATATGACTAGCTCCGGAAGTTGTTGCCCTCAGTCCAATAGACTTTTTTCCAAGTACGGTCATGTTAACCGGTGAGACATCGCGCGTAACCAAATGATCGTATGCCGTACCGGTGATTTTTTCACCGTTTACATACGCCGTTTTATCTTTCGCAATGTCGTCCGCTGTCGCATCTGCGTCAGAGGTATCAATGCCGCCACTTTCGGCTTCCCGTGTGCCAACAACAGACACGCCTGCGGCAGATGTGAACGTTTTTCCCTTAGCTACATCGGAAGCTGTTGCGTCGCCAAATTTGCTGGCAGTGCTGTAGAAAAATGAACCGCTGTCTACAATACTTCTTGAATCGCTGTATGGAAATCTGATTTGTTCGTCCACAAAGGATGGTGTTGTCGGGTAGCTCATAATCGTAGAAAGCGCACCGGCAATCTTTTTTCCTTTCGCGTATGCGAACACTCCGCCTACAATATCATTCTCTGTCGCCGTCGCATCAGAGGTATCAATGCCGGTCTCCATCTCGCCGGTTACACCGAATATTTTTGTGTTCTTCTTGATGTTCGCCGGAATCAAATTCGCGTCACCGGCAACAGATACACCGGACAAACCGTCATAACCCGTGTCAGGCTTAACAGTCTGCGCCTGCGCAGAGGGCGTGACAGCTTTCTCTTGCGTTGTAAAACTCGGGCACTTGTGACTGCCAACAACGTCAAATACTTGCTTGCCATACACGATATTTTCCGGTGATAAATCTGGATCACCGACCACAGAAACCTTAGAGATTCCATCGTATCCGTCGTTTGGATAATACGTTTTAGCTTCTGCGCTCGGGGTAATCTGCTTCTCATGCAGCTTCGGTGCAGGGCATTCATGCGTACCGGCAACACCAAAAATATTTACGCCTTTTTTGATGTTTGCCGCGGTCAGGTTCGCATCACCTGACACAGCCACGCTGGACAGTCCGTCATATCCGGAATCCGGCTGCACAGTCTGCGCCGCTGCACTCGGGGTCACAGATTTAGTCTGTAAATTCGGCTTTTTGCACACATGCGTGCCAGCCACGGCAAGACCGGCGGAAGAAGTGAAGGTTTTACCCTTCAAAACATTCTCAGCAGCTGCATTACCAAATTTTGACGAGTTCACATCCAGTGAGAGTTTCACGCTCTCGCCATCAAAAATATGTTTTCCGCTGCCCGGCGCTGTTGTTCCGGTTGCCTGCATCTCAATCTCGTAATACGAGCTGCCGACCATCGGTGTTCTCCGTATCTGCTTGACCGCTGCATCCGCATTTGCAATGTTGATCGCCTTGCTTATTGTGCCAGCTATCTTCTCGCCATTGACATAAGCAGTTTTGCCCCGAGCAATATCGTTCGCTGTTGCGGTTGCGTCGCTGGTGTCAATGCCGCCGCCCTTCGGATCCAGCGTACCGACCACGGCAAGACCGGCAGAAGATGTAAACTTCTTGCCCTTCAGGACATTTTCGGCAGCAGCATCACCGAATTTGTCTGCGCGCGCATAAAAAAACGTGTCTTTCTTTACCAAACTTCTATCATTGCCACCATACGGCATGCGAATGTCACCATTGACAAATTCCGGAGTTGTACCGGCAGACATCAGCGTCTTGATGTCTCCGACCACCTTTTCACCGTTCACATACGCTGTCTTTCCGCCTACAATATCATTTGCTGTTGCCGTCGCGTCCGAAGTATCCGTGCCGGTCTCGATGTGTGAGATCAGCTCCGGCATTCCGTCAATCTTCGTGCCGTCCGGCACGGTGACACCTTTTCCCGCAATCGCACTTGCAATGTCTGTTTTTGCGCGCTGAATCCGTTCTACCGACGACTTTATGTCTTTTGCCACTATATCTCACCTCAAATCGCGTCCAGCGCGTCCGCCACGCCGTCAATCGTCTCTCGCAGCGCTGCAATATCTGTTTTATTCTGTTCAATCTGTTTTGCCTGTGCCTGTGTCGCGCCGGTCTGGATTGGATTTTGCTTGAAGTATTCCTCTACTGCTCGCTTGACCTCAGCTTCCAGCGCGCTGTCATCCGCTTGTGTAGCCAGCACACGCTGTGTAATTTTCAGTATAAGGTTTGTCCAAGCAGCTTCCGGTGTATCTTTTGGCGCAACGCTCGGCACCGCAGCCGCGAAAACAAGTGTCGGAAGTTCCAGCCGGTACACTTCTATGTTTTGCGTCGTCCAGCGCAGAATCATACGCCCTGTTCCGCGCACAGCGGTATCCGCCGCCCCGACAACCCAGCTCACACTTGCGCCGTCCTGCTGCACTGCGGAAGCGTGCACACTTCCATCGGCATTTTGCACCAGCAATTCCGCCACGCCGTTTTCACAGTCAGCCAGCCAAGCGGTGCAGTCAAAGATGATGCAGCGCTGCTGATCCTCTCCGATGCTGCCCAGCCAAACATTGCTCGGCGGCTTTTGCACATTGATTTTATATGGCTGCAATGTATTTCCTCCTCTCTCGGACAGTGTAACCGGTTTCGCTGCACCGCGCTGTATCAGTTGCGGTGCAGCGATTGTTTTTTACTTTTTCCGGTTATACGCCAGCTTCCAAATGTAGTTGAATTCGCTCTGCGTAAATCCTGCGTTCATTGCTTCTGCCAGCTTTTCCTCCTTCTTTCCCTTGCCGTGGGCAATTTGATACAGCGTTTTGTATCGCTCGGCATCCCATCCGTTTTGTTTTGCCTGTGCCCATTTTTCCTGCGCGGCATCAGACATGCCGGAAATCTGGAATGTTTCCGCATTGCTGTAATCAATATCCGTGTCGTCCGGAATAAATGTGCCCGGGGAAACGGCAATCCTATCCAGCGCCTTTTTCTGCGCCGAAGAGAAGCCGGAAAGGCGTGAAATATATTCACGCTGTTTTTGCTTGACCTCTTTCTGCGTCAGAGAATCGTCATCTTCAAACGCATCAATCTGAAGTTTTGCGGCAAGCGCGCGGGCGGGATTGATGCCGCTGTCTTTGATTTTCTGCTGCGTGCTGGTCAGCGCATGCCGGCTGTCAATGTTGTTTTTGCAGATTGCCAGTGCATAGTCATATACCTTATCAATGAGGTATATCTTATCTTCGTCCGATGCACTCTTGTACGCATCGCAATTGACAAGGTTGCCGAGCAGTTGATACGCCATGCTGCCGTAGTCTTTCTTGATTTGCGTGTACTGCTCCGCGCTCAGAATAACAGTCTGCGATTCTCCGTTCTCGTCCTTGATGGTCAGCCGCTTTTGCGGCAGGTTCGGCAAGACCGCTGTATCTCCGTATTCCTGATACAGCCGAAGAATTTCCTTGTCTGTATCGCCGACCTGAATCTTGGAGTAATACCCCGGAGAGACCATGTTTGCAATAATGTTGTACAGAACATTATTGCTCTGGTCTACGACACCCCACGTGTTTACCCAGTCTTGTCCTGCTGCAATCGTGCAATGATTGTTATACCACTGTAACCACTTGTTATCACCGACAATCGCCTGCGGAATAGCCGGCACTTTGTTCCGCGCCTTGTAGATAATCTTTTGCAGGTAAGTCGGCATCCAGCTGTCCGGATCTGTGTATACCGTTTTGCTGCCGCCCTGCTGAATGCGGGCAATCTGACCAAACAGTGTTGGAATACCTTGCGTGATGTATGAGGAGAGTGCGCTGGCTGAAAAATTTGCAAGCTGATTTCCGTCCTCGCTCGCAATGCTCTGCAAAGTAGATTGCAAACCGTCCAGCATGGACAGGCTCAGCATTGGCTCCGCGACGAGCGCAAAGCTATTCAGAATATCCGATGTGCTGTACCCCTGCTTTGTCAATGCATTGTATACCTCCACACCGACCATCAGCGGCATAACCGCTGGCGCCATCCAGTCAATGGTATAGGAATGATTTCCGATTTGCAGGGAAAAGTCCTGATACCCCAGCGCATATTCTTCATACTTGTCCTTGTCGTCGTCTCCGGAAGAACCTGCACGGAGCATTTCTCTTGATGCCAACGCAATGCCCAGCAAGGCGATGCCGCCACCGGTCAGTCCCGCTGACAGACGGTCAATGTACTGAGAAGCGTTGATATGTCCGGCGCGCAAGTCTTTTGCCGCCTGTACCGATGCGGTAATCAGTCCGGCAGGCGAATACTCTATGCCGCGTTTCAGGATGTTCACAGGCGTTTTTTTGAACGGGAACAAACCTTCAACTATCAGTTCTGCCGCTTTGTTCTGTCTGCTCAGTTTGTTCAGTGCCGTTGCCAGCTCGGAAGCATCGCGGTATGTGTTTCTCTGCGCTTCCTGCAGCGCGATGCTACGCGCGTGCAGCAGATACTTTGTTTCCACTCCGTTCGCGTCGTACAAATCCTGTTCTGTCAGATTGTTTGCAAGCAAGTAATTCGCCATTGCGTTCACATAATGATAGCGCAAAAACAATCCGTCCTCGCCTTCCAGCGCTGCGTCATTTCCTTTCATGAGCGTGTTCATCAAGCGGCTTTTGAAAACACGCTGCTTGTCTCGAATCTGGTCAGCAGGATTGTACTTGCCGCCGCCCTGCACAATATCCTTCTGCGTTTTGTACTCCGCTGCCGCTGCCCTGCGAGCCGCTTTTCTTGCCGCGTTCGGCACGGATGCGCGCAGCGTCTTTGTGCGTTCCATCACGTTTCCGGTTCGCGCGTGATAGATACGGCTCGTGCCAGCCTCAATCATAGCCGCTGTGACGTTTTTCACGTGCACTGCGGGTACAAACACGGCGTTGCCCACCACGTTTCGGATGTGCGTGCGCGGATTTGCCAGCATAGAGAAATATCTCCAAGCATTCCACTTATCCGCCCACGTCACCGGAAGCTGTTCCGCGAGATTCTGATAGATTTCCTCCATGACGTTCTCTTTTTCCGCCTCTGTCGTCGCCTTCATAAGCCGCGCCTGTAAATCCTGCGGAATTTCCAAGTTCGGTGCTTTCGTTCCGAATCTGGCATTCAAATCCGCCTGTAACTGATTCTTTGCGCGTGTTACATACTTAATCTGCGATACACCGGACAATTTTTTCAGAATGCGCATCGCCTGCACGACTTGTCCGGCGCGGGTACCGATGTATGCCAGCTGCTCCGTGATTTTCAGCGCCGCCTCTGTGTCGTCATTCTTTAACGCCTGATCCAGCATCAGCTCGCCCAGCGCAACATCCGCCGCACTCGGTATGCGGTCGCTGTTGGCGACTGCCTCCCACTGCTGCATGCCATCCATGCCGGATGCCAGCCGTGCCTTTGCGCGCTCAATGGATTTGCTGTTGGATTCTACGGTGTAAGATGCCGCCGCGTTGTTCAATACATCCTTTTCCAGATCTGTTACCATGCGTTCGCTGGTCTGTCCTGCCTCTGCTGTTGTGCGATAGAAACGGCGCACACGGGTATGTCCGTCTGTGCTCTGCGGCAGCGTCACGTTTCTAACAGGATTTTCGCCCGGTTCAATCGCGCCGTATTCGCCGACTCTCTGTTCGGTCTCTGCAAGATGCTTGTGCCGTTCGATGCCCAGTTCCTGCAAAGACGGCGCATTCATCTTTTTCAGCTCTCGATTTTCTGCCGCTGCTGCCCTGCGTGCATCACTCTGCGCCACAGCATTTCTTGCCTTTTGCGTTCCGGCTTTTCGCTCTGCCTTGATTTTCTCGTTGGCATTGCGCTTTGTCTCAGCAACCTGTCTGCCATAGTGCATCTGATCGGCAAGACGCTGCTCGGATACTCTCTCTCGTCCGCGCTGCTGCTCGTCGGAAAGTCTTTCGCGTGCGCTCTGCTTATGCGCTTGCAGCTTTTCTTCTGCGTTGCGCTTCTGCTCCGCCAATTTCTTTCCGTAATGCATCTGGTCTGCAAGGCTTTGATTTTGCACGTTTGCCTTTCCTTGCTGCCGCACCTGCGTCAGTTTTTCTTTCGCAAGTCGCTTTTGCTCCGCGCTCTTCCTGCCGTAGTACATGCTGTCTGCCATGCGCTGCTTTTTCAAATCCTCGCGGTTTTTCTCTTTCAAATCAGCAATTTGCTGCTGAATATCCGAGATTTTCTGCTCGTATTTTTCCTTCTGTATCTGCAAGCTGCCCTGTCGGTAGTTCTCGCCGGAGCGAAGCATATCCGCCCGCAGCTTGTCCAGTGCGCGCTTCTGCTGCTGTTTCAGCTGTGCAATCTGCTGCTTTGTGCCCTCGTTCAGTTCGTCAAAACGGATTTTTTGACGGTCTGCATAGGTCGGTTCCAGCGACACGGTTTCTTTGAACCGGTCAATGATGCCTTGCGCAATCGCATCCGTTGCCGCGCTGTATTCCTCGTCTGTCAAGCTGCGCTCCACCGGCGCAAAGGTGCGTGCGGTCTCTGCGAGCAGTTCCGCCTGATCGGCAGGGTTTACAACCTCTGCCGGAAACAGTTCCGGATACTGTTCGTTCAACTCCACATATTTTTCGTCAATCGGCGTGCCGCTGTTGGTCAACTGCACGTATTTCCGATTCTGCTTTTTGAAGTTGCTCCATCCGTCCGCAAAATCTCCTCGATTCTCACGCGGCACAGAGATTGCATGGTGCTTGAGGTCTGACAGCAGGTCAGCGTATGTTTCGCTCATCTCTGTTTCCATAACCGTCGCGTCGTCCAAAATCAACTCTGCTGCGGATTCCGCAAAGCTATACGCACCGTTTGTATCAATCAATTCCGGTCGCCTGTGCAGAATGTTATACAGTGTTTGCAGTGTGTCGGTCAGTTCTTCTGCATTCGCTGTAGAGCGGTATTCCGCAAGCAGGTCTTGCGCCATGCGCTTGATACCGGCAGGGGATACTTGCTGATACTCAGAGAGCTTTATCTGCCGCTTGGCTTCGTCCCGCTGCTTCTTCAGTCGTTCAATCTCGGATTCGTAGCTTTCTGCACTGCGAGACTTCACAGAATACCGAATGTCCGCATTTCCTCTATCAAACGTACCGACATTATCCGTTGCGGATTTCACCTGTTCTGGGCTGTATACAAATAGTTCTCCGCTGTCCCTATCCCACACAGCGTCGTATCCCTCTGAGCGAACCTTTTTATCCACTGCACGGATCGCTTTATCTCGCTGCTGATAATCGTAATTTTCACTGAACGGAACTGCATGAGGATACTTTGTATACCGTTCTTCTAACATAGCGTTGTACTGCGCTCTGTCCATAACCTTTTGGGCGGCAACATATAAACCAAGAATATGCGGATTTCCGCCGCGCTTTCGGCTGTTTGCCCCCTCCGCAGCCATTCGGGCAGACATTTCATATTCGGTTAAATAAATCTTATTACTTCCTGCTCCAAGACCAAGCCGTCTGCCTGTCAGGTCGTTGGAACGTCTCATGCTGAACTCCCAGAAGTCCGATGCCGTTCCATGATACATAATTTTCGGAGAACCATCTTCGTTGACGATTTGGCTTGCAGCCTTCGGAGAGAATTTCTTGTCGCATCGCTTGACAAGCGCAAATAAATCTGATACGGTATGTACATTAGCAGCAGTCGCTTGTGATGAGGCTAGGGTAACATTGTTACTTGAACCTCCGACACTCGGCTGCTGCTGTTCTATATAATTCAGCTTATAAGCACGTTTTGATGTCTTTGATTCATTCGGGTTATACATTTCTTCAACGTATAATCTAAGCAATACCGGTTTATTCCCGATGTCGGCAATTGCATACAAGCTATGCATCAACAAGGAATTCTGAGATTTTGTTTTTCCGATTGTACTAGAATCAAGAAGCACTGCCTTTTCAACAATATCATTCAAATATTGAGTGTATGCATATGCTTTTTTGCTGCTTGCACTCTGATGCACTCGTGTTTCCGAAAACACTTTTCCCGAAACACTAATATCCCATCCGGTATCAGCATTGTGCTGCAAGCCTCTCGTGCTGCCTTCCTTCGTTGCAACCTGCACAGTGGTCTGGTCATTAACGCGCCAATCACCGAACCATGCGCGGAAAAACGGAGACTTCTCTCCCATTGTCTGATAATATCGCTCTGCTATCGGCGCGAGTTTTTTTAATTCCTCCTCGGTCAAATGATTCAGACTTTTACGTTCCAATGATTGAACTGTTTTAATTTCATCCTCTGTCATACGGCTGCCGTCATCGGCAGTCTTTTTCTTTGCCGAATATCTCATGTTTTTTCGGCTCTTTTCGGTCAGGCTTTTGGTGGTTTCCGGCTTGCGCGCCTTGGTTTTTACGCGCTTGCTGCTCGTCTGCTGCACGCCGTTGGCGCGTTCGGATGCCGCCTGAAAAGCGTCTGCCCACAGCCGTTCTGCGGTAGACATGCGCCGCAGGATTTTCTTTTCTGCTGCAGATGTGCCGTCAATCTTCTTGCGCAGCTGCTTAAATGCATTGCGCAGCTTTTGCCAGAACGAGCGCGCCGCCTTGGGCTTGCTGTTGACAAATGCCTGAATGCTCTCCGGATCCGTCATGAGTTCGTTTGCCGCATAGTCTGCGGCAATTTCGTCCATGGCTTCCTGCCGTGTCAGCGGGATGCCGCTCTGTGCATACTGGTCAATCGTCTCGGAAATCAGCTGTTCCATGCCGTCCGCGTTGCCTTCTGCTTTCTGCCGCAGGGCATAGTCGCGGAACGTGCGGTACTTTTCCGGCGCATAGGTCTGCATACGATGCGTGATTTCATGGCTTGCGGTCAGTGTCAATGCCTGCTCCAGCGTGTCTCCCTCGGCATCTTTGGCAAGATAGATAGTGTCTCCGACAATTGCGCCGTTCTTTGTGCCGCCCTCCACGCTGTCCTTGACGACAATGCGTGTGTTCAGCTTGCTTGCATAGTAGCTCAGACGGTTTTGTACCTCGCCGGAAATGTCGCTGCTGTCCGATTCGTATACAACGGTTCCGATTTTCGCCGATACCGCCGCGCCGTCTGCAATGTCTCGCTGGATCTGCACGCGCTGAGAGGCGTCCTGCATACCTGCCTCATATGCCGCAGATGCCGCCTGCTGTGAAATCATCTTTGCCCAGCCGGACGATTCCACGCGGTCAAGCGTGTTGGTGAGACCGGCGTTGTAGTACCGCGTGAACGCCTCAAAGTATGCCTCTGGGTCATTCTGTGCGGATTCCGTGTTCTGATACTCTTTGTATGCCTCGCGTCCTGCGCTGTCAAAAGATTGCTCCATTGCCGCCGCTGTGCTCTGCTGCTCGACTTGCGCACGGTCTTGTACACCCGCGTCAAACGCCGCTGCCGCTCTCGTCTCTCCGATGCTTTCCGCCGCCGTAGAGACCGCTGCCGCTTTTGCCTGCGCCGTGCCGCTGCTCTGCACACCGGATGCATACGCTGCTGCATAAGCCGCCTGTTCTGATGCTTCCGCCTGCTGCATGTCGTTCTTTACAAAGTCCTCTGTGCCGGCATTTCCCAGCGCGCGCAGTACAGCTTCCTTCTCTCCGCCCAGCTGTGCCTGCGCCGCCTCGATGACCTTGCCGCCCGCCTGCGCCGTCTGGCTCTTCACCGCCTCGCCAGCGGCTTTTTTTGTGTCCTGTATACGTTTGCTTACCTCGTCGGTTTCGCTGTTTTGTCCGGCGTTCTGCGCACGCTGTACCGTACCGGTTTGTCTTTGCTGCGTCTCCGCCTGCCGGACTGTGCCGCTCTCCGGCATCGCGCCTGCGCTCGATGCATCTTCCTGCACGTCGGTGTTGTTCTGCGTGTCCGCCATCGCATTGCGGTATCGTGCGTTCGCGCCATACGCAAGCGCCTGTGAGCCGCCGCCCATGATGCCGCCGACAACTGCACCGCCAGCAAAATTCTCTGCTGCGCGTTTCGGGTTAATCAGCGCGTCGTCATCGCTCATAGAAAACAGCGTCTTGTCGTGGTCGTAGAGTGCCATTTGCAGCAGATGGTCGATCATATCCTGCTGGACTTCCTCGCCGCCTTCTTCCCATGCTGTCTGGATGGTCTGCCGGAACAGCTGGGACAGAGATTCCGCCGCTGCTTCCTGATTCAACGTTTCGAGACCGCCGCCGATTTCCACCATAGATTGCAGGAACGATGTAGTGAATGCGTGTGTAATCGCGCTCAGCTCATCTGCTCCGCCGTTTTTTGCATCCTCGTAGCTCTGACCGGCGATCTGTGCAAACGATGTCCAGAACGACGGGTTTGTGACCGCCTTCTGTGCAATGCCCAGCAGAGTAATTCCGCCGTCAGCAGCCAATTCCGCACCGGCACTCACGCCAGCTGTCATCAGCGCAACGACTGCCTGTGGCAGGTTCTCCGTGATGAGAGAGGTTGTCCACATGCCCAGCTTGCCGACATCTCCGGAAGTGTTGTAAGCCAAATCGTACTGATTCTGAAAATGCTGTGCGGACTCGCTGTTGTCTCCGTACCAATCATTCAGCCATTTGTCGAACGCATTGTTTTCTCCGAACACCAGTTCGGTTGGCAGGAAGAAATCCGCCGTCTTTGCCAATGCCTGATTTGCCTTGTACATGCCGCTGTCAAAAGCTGCCTTTGCGCGGTACAATCCCTTGCCAATCGCCGTCTTGTCGTCCCAGCTCTTGCCCGTCTTTTCCTGATACGCCGCCTTGAGCTGTTGTGTATGGCTGTATTTGTCCTGCCCTTCCGCCGCCTTTTGAATCACCTGATTGTCCTGCTGAGAAAGCCATGCGTTCCGATTTGCCGTCTTGCTGACTTCCTCCACGCCCATTTTTGCTTTGCCGGTCAGACCTTTGGCAATGTCTCTGTCGCTCTGATGTCTGCGCGGATTGCTCGCGCCCTGCTGCCCGATTTGGCTCAGCTTCTTGCCGCCGGAGTATGTCCATGTGCCGTCTGCGTTCTGCGATGCCGTGCCGGTGTAGTTCAGCGTGTAGTCGCCCGTGTGGCTGTCATAAGTCACCGGCTCGTAGGTATCCCAGTTGTACATATCGCCGTACTGCTGTTTCATGCTCTTGCGGATAGATTTGTTCAGCTCGTTCATGTTTGCGATATTGAGCGCGTGCAGCATGTCCTTATCGCTCTTGCTGTTGGATGTATCGCTCCATGCGCCGCTCACGCCCAGCATGGCGCTCAGCTTGCCGTCATCGGTCTTATATGCCTGCTTGAGCGCATCGCGTTTGTTCTGCACCTGAATGCCGGTCTGCTTGATGATGTTCTCCGTGCCGGTCTTGGAAGAAAATCCGCCGCTGCTTCTGTTTTTCTTTGTGCTCGGCTGCAAAGCGCTTTTCGGCAGCACCGCACCGGTCTTGCTGATGATTCCTTCGTGCGCCCGCTGGTTGATTTGCACGGTGTTCTTGCCCTTGTTTGCTTGGTATCTGGACTTGTTTGCCAGCGGCGCAGGCGCCGCGCTATTGCGCGCATTGTTTTTGTTCTTTTTCTTTGCGGCGGCATCATTCGCCGCGAGCTGTCTTTGCTGTTGCTGTTTGGTCTTATTCTGTCTCTGGCTGCCGTTGCGCTTGACCGGTCCCGGCGTTGTTGCGCCGCTTCGTCTGCGTGTTGTGTTTGTGTTGCGATTGTTGCGGTTTACGACAGGAGACGGGTTTGCGTTGCGCTTCTGCGTATTTTTTTTGGTATTTTGTTTTTTCTTCTGCTGCTGTTGCTGCCTGATTTTCTTGTCTGTGTTTTTCTGCGCGTTTTTTCGCAGCGCATCGTTGTAAGTGCTGCCAATAATCGGCTTTCCCATCGCTTTTGACTCCTCTCGTTATCGGTTCATCTGCTCGCGCGTCAGCTTAGCAGACAGATCCGCCTCGTAGCGCGCCTCTGCCAGCTGTGCTTTCCACTGTGCATAATCGCTGTACAGCGTGCCCTCTTTGAGACCGAGAACCTTTGCGCTCTGTGCGTCCAGCACGCCGGAAGCCGCCCATTTTTGCAGCGCCTGCGTATATGCCGCGCTCTCTTTTTCCTGCAGGTTTGCGCGGTCGCTGTTGTAAATGTTGTACTGGTCGTTATTCAAGCCTTGCAGGGCGCTCAGCTTGCCGACTTTTGCGCTGTTGTTCGCCTGCCATGACTGCAGTGCCAAACTGTACAAATCCGTGTATTTGTCGTCCAGCTGTGCCATGTAGTTTTGCGCCGCCGCTGCTCCGGCGGATGCGGCATAAGAAGAAGCCAAACCGCCGGTCTGTGTTGCCGCTGCGCTGACGGCATCGCGTGCCGAGCGGTCAGCCTGCCGCGTGTACAGATTGCTCATCGCCTTCGCGTTGTTGTCCGTGCTTGGGTCGTAAGAAAAATCCTTGATGTTTGCAACGTCTGTCGCTGCGTGCCCCAGCTCGTTTTTCACCGGGCTGCTGTACGTCGGCAGATATGCGCCGTAGTCGCTGGTTTTTGCGTACTGTGTCAGTCCTTCACCGTCAATTTTTTCATTGCGCTGCTGCTCGTACTTTGCCGCCTGCGTGTAGTCCCCTCTGTTCGCCGCCTGATCGGCAAGGGATTTGTAGTCGGTATTTTTATCGTAACTCATGATGTTTTCTCCTCTCCGATGGCTATCCATCCGATTTCTCTCGTGCCGCTTGCATCCGGATGTACAAGATAAATGTCAAACCCTTCTGCTGTTGCCCGCGCCACAGCCTGCGCCACGCCTTTTGTGGAAAAGGTCGGTGTGATGGTAATTACCGGTGTGGCAGCAAAAGCGGTTGGGAATGTCACGTGTGTGTTGCCGCCGTCCGGTGCAAAGCTGCACTCCTGCGTGCCGTATTGTATTACGGGCAACGCTTTGATTTTGTCCGACAGTTGATTGATGAGTGCAGCCTGTGCCTGCTGTGTCTGTCCGATGGTTGTCATGCTGGATGCCGTGTCATCCGCCTTTTGCTGTGCACCGGATGCCGCGTCGGCTGCCTTCTTCACCGCGCCGGATACGGATACCATCTGTGTAGATAGCTGCTTGTCCAGCGCAGATAAAGACGCGCGGGACGCCGCCCCGTTGTCCTCATCGATGTTTTGAAACACATAGGTGAGCTGTTCGGACATGGCGCGATATGCAGAAAACAGAGAACGCACGGTTTCCGGCAGATTGTTCGCATCGTAATCCGGCATAGAGCGCTCGATATATAACGCCATGTGCGTTACCTCCTCTCGGAATAGCTGGTGTAGCAGCGTGTGATGGAATGGATGGTCACATCGCCGTGACACCGAAAGCGGATGCCAAGGCTGTTGCAGCGGTTTGGGTAAATTGGCAGGCTCAGCATCGCGCCGCGCGTACCCTCGGTCGCAGATACTTCCCGCCAGCGTCCGCCGTCCATCCGAATGTCGATGCGCAGCCATGCATTGCGCTGGATGACCGCCTGCACAAGCAGCTTTTGATAGCGCTTTTGTGCCGGTGTCGTATCGTCGATGTCCTCCAGCTGCACCCACCAGTCGCACGTCTTTGTGTAATCTATGTGCTCGTCCCTGCGCGTCAGCGTGCCGTTTGGATGCAGCAGGAAGGTCTCGCCGCCTGCATACACCATGTCGCACAGCCAATCATGAGAGACCGGAAGCCACAATTTGCGCACCGTATCAAACGCAAGCAATCGCTCTCCAGTATACGCAACGTAGTGCTGCGCCGTACCGATGGCAAACGGAATGGTCGTATCATCAATGTTTGCAGATAAACACTCCGGCGCATCGCCGTCATAAGCATAGATACCGTCTCTGCCGCAGAAGTACAGCACCGCGCCGACAGTCGCGACAGAACGCGCACAGCCGGTCTTGACGCCCGGCGCGGTTACGGTTACAACTTGATAATTGCTCGGCTTGCTGCCGTAGACCTTGTGAATCGTGTTTTCTTTGAATAGACAGATATGCGTGCCGTAATGTGCCGCCGCTGTAAAGTCTCCGTCCGTTGCTACGGATACGGCATAGGAATCATCAGACAGCCCGTCATATCTGTTCCAGTTGAACGGATCGCCCAATGCGCAGGCATAGATGGTATTCCCCTCCGTGCCCCATAATCGGTTGTCACCTTCGCACAAAGTTGTCAGGCTCGGCGCCGTGCGCTTGAACATCAGCTTGCCGTTGTAATATTCCAGCGCAGCCTTGAGGCTGTTCGCGTAGAATCCAACCTCCGTATCTGTCATGTATCGAATAGTTGCGGACTGTACGAGCACCGTGCCGAATTCGTCGCAGATGTCTACCGTATCGTTGACCTTGTATACCTGCTCACTGCTGCGCATCGGAAGAATTTTGATTGTTCCGTCCTTGGAATGAAACCGCACCCACACCACGCGCAGCAGCTTGCTTTTCTGCACACGGATGAGGTCAAAGTATTGTCCCTCGCTCTCTACCCATTCGTTGAGATGCAGCGTCCAGTTCGGTTCTGTGCCGTCTGTTACAAGATTTGTGCCCAGCTCGCAATCCGTGTCTAAGCTGTAAATCTTTTTGTCTGTGACGCTGATGCTGATTTTGAGCGGATAAACGACAATCTGCGTGTTGATACCTGCAATCAGATACTCGTCCGCCTCCGTCGCGCGAAGCTGCTGTTCCATGCCGGGCGGCAGTGTGAGCTTGATGTCGTTGAGAAAAATCCCGTCTTGTGTGATGCACAGGACGCCGCCGCTGTATGGATACATGCGCACCGGATTGTCATATGTGCGGATTTCCGTTTGTGCCGGAAGGGCGGACAGGCTCGGCATCTGTGCGCCGCTCAGTCCGTCCGCATCGCGGATGGTTCCCGCCGTCACCGGATACCGGTTGTTCATGCCGCTAAATTGTACAATGCTTTGCTCGGTCGGATAGGCTGTGTTGCGCAGATTTGGCATCTGCATCATGCGAACCACCTCGGTTTCCATTGGTTTTGCTCCGGCGTGTGGGTCTCATGCCAGAAGGTGATGAACTCCATGTATCGCTCGTTGAAGGCAGACGCATCGTTTGCATACAGGCTCATGTCCGCATTCATCAGGCTTATTTGCGCTGCTGCGTACAGAACATACGCATTGTCATAGGGAAACGGTATATATAACTCCTGCTGCTCGTCCTCCGGCAGCTGGTACTCCGGCACATCTTGCTCGCCGCTCGTGTCCCGAATCGCCTGTGCGTTGCAGGTGTTGATAAATTGCACAAGCTGCTGCTGTGTCAGTCCGTTCGGACGCAGTTCGCATACCCTCTCGATGCAATCGTTAATTGTCACTGCTCACTTCCCCCAATCGCACCGCATACAGCTGAATGTCTCTCAGATCAACACTGCCTTGTTCTTCGTCTACATTTGCATATCGCTCGCGGTTTTGTACAACGACGGACAGGGTATCGCCATCGCTGATGTTCGTGACGCGCTTTGCCGTACTGATTTGCTGGTTGATTTTCGCGTCCTTTGTACAGTAGCCGATTGCAATTGTGTTGATATCTCCCAGTGCCGAAACGGGCAGACACACAGAGATTGCAAAGTTTACGTCTGTGCTGTTCAGTTTTGCCTCTGCCCAAATTAGATATTGCCCTGCGGGCAGCTGCATCGCAGCATTTTCAGAGCTTTGCCATGTTGCGCCTCCCGCAACAGTCAAGCCAAAAAGGCGCACAGTTGTCTTTTCCTTTCCCTGCGTAGACGATACCGCATTGTTTCCGTAATAGTTTTTGACTGTCAGTGTGCAGCTCGCCGCTTCCGCCAGCGTAAACGCAAGTTTACAGAGGTTTAATGAGCCGTCCCTGACCTTGTCGTTGGTCACTGCTCCGTCTTTTAATCTGGATGTTGTCACGGCGTCCTTTTGCAGGATGCCTGCGTCAACGGAATCTGTTGCCAGCTTGTCATGGGTCACGGAATCGTTTGCCAGCTTTTCGGTCGTCACCGCGCCGCCCGCCAGCTTGGGCGTCGTCACCGCGCCGTCTGCCAGCGCCCGCGTCTCCACTGCGTTGTCCGCCAGATACGTTCCGTCAATGCTGCCCGTGATGAGCTTGAGTGCATCTGAGTAATACACAGCACTGACGCCCGTATCCTCGTATTCGCCGGTTTTCGGATTCCAGACATACCAGTGTTTGTCTCCGTCGTTGATTTTCACCGGCTCATGCTGAATGTTCTTGATTGCCTCCGCAACGGTCACCGCCATGCTGGCAATCGAACGCTGCAGCTGTTCTGCAAGGGATGGCGTCGGGTCGCTTGGGTCTGGATAATTCGTGTGATTTTCCAGCACTGTGAACGCCTTCTGCGCCTTGCGCACCGCCTTGCCGTCCTCATCGTAAGCGCGCACGGTCATCGTCACCCTGCCCGGACTGCGCACCGCCTCCGCCGGAACGCCGAACTCATACACGCCCTGCGCAATCATGTTGCCGCCGAGCGACGGGTCAAAGGACAGCAGCACAATGCGCACCGCCTCTGCGCCGTCCGCATCGTCAAAGAACACGGTGTTTGCAAGCGATGTCGCCCAGCTGCCGGTCAGTGTCAGCCGAATGCGTTTGCTGTTGCACTCGCCCTGAATGCCGAGCACATGACTGTCCGCCCGCAGGAATGGCCCCGCCGCCGTCACCTGAATTGTATTTTCCATATAATCTCACCTCACAAAAACCAAAAGAGGGAAGGGATTGTCTCCCCTCCCTCACGGTTGTTCTTACAGGTCTTTTGGTGTCCGCGCCGCCGCCGCGGAACGTGTCTTGAGCGATTCTGCCATGGCTGGCATCCACTCGTCCGTGATAAAGTCCGCCTGATACTTCGGCAGTGTGGTCTTGACGCCGCGCTCTACCGTGAATTTTCTGCCGTTGATGCAAAACTCGACGGTCTGATCGTTGCCCATGCTCTCGTCCACCGGAAGAAGAATATCTGCGGTTTCCGGTTCTGCCGCCTGCACAGCTTTTTCGGTGTCTGCATATTCCTGTACTTCCTGTACTTCCTGTACTTCCTGTACTTCCTGTGCTGTCTCTGTCTTTTTTGTTGCCATGATGGTCACCTCTTAGTTTGCGGTTGCTGCCGTGCCAAAACTGGACACAGTCTTTACGACAAGGGCATACTGGCTGAGCAGATAGCAGGTCGCGAACATCATCTTCCAGCCGCAGGTTGCTCTCTGGTCAAGCGGGTCGGAAGTGCCGCCGGAACCCAGCTGCTTGATGATAGAGTGCACGCCGCCGTCAATGTCAGAAACCGCATACGCGCCCTTGCCAAGGAATACCGTGTCGTAGATCGGCAGGTTGCCGGTTGTGGTCTTTGTAGTTTCAATCTTTGCTTCGGTGGTCTCCACGAAGCGCACGCCGTGCAGTTCGCCGATTTCGCCCTTATAGATGTTTTCGGTGTCTACATATTCGTGCGGATTCTTCCAGTTTTCATCGGACATGATGTCGTAAGCAACGTCCGGATGCACAATAGCTACATAATAGCCGTCAAATTTCGGCGCATTCTCGCGCTTGAGCGCACGTGCCGCCATGCGGATTACCTCAACGGACATGTTGTCACCTGCGACAAGCGATGCTGCGGAGGTCTTTGTACCGTTCGCAAACTGCACGTGTGTGTTGGTGCACAGCATGTCTCGAATGATGGTATCGCGGGTCTCTGCCGCCTGTCGCGCACACTTTTCCTGCGCTTCCAGCAGGTTGTTGTCAATGTGCACGGTGTCCAGCACATCGGTCAGGGTTACATAGCCGCCGTACTGGTTGAGCGCTGCGGTAATGGATACCTGCGTCAGGGTCTGACCGGACGGAGTAACGCCTTCGGTCAGCGCCGTGGTCGCCTTGCCGAGAGACTTGTAATATCTAAACTGGATGGTCTTGCCGGACTTCTTCGGAATCGGCTTCTTTTCCGCGAACTGCTCATAGTACAGTTCCGCCTGTGCCAGCTTAATCAGGTTCTTGTCGTAGAACGTGACCATACCGGCAGTCAAGCCGGAGCTGGTGGAGGTGTTTGCATTGAGCTTTGCACTCGGTGTCTGCACTTCCAAGTCAAGCAGTCTCAAGTCAAAGATTGGAATATCGTCGTAACGTTTCATGTGTATTGCTCCTTCCCTGAGGAGCGTTTGTCTCCTCAGAATCGTATTTTCTGACCTCTGCGCACCTGCTCGTAGATGCGGTCGAAGTCCTCACTGGTCAGTGCCGACGGGTCACTGACAACGCGCTGACCAGCCCTGCCTGCCGCGCCGTTTTCTGTCGGGCGGGCGGCGTTCTGCCGATATGCTGCGGCTGCGCGCTGTCCTGCGATGCTGGCGGACTGCTGCTGTGCTGCGGAAACGAGGTCGTCAAAATGTGTCAGGCGGAATGCGTCTGTGACGCTGTTGCCGCGCTGCAACAACTGTGCGAATGCCGGATTCTGAATCTCGTCCTGCAAGCGGAAGTCCGGATACTGCTGTCTAAGCGCCTGCTCCTCTGCGTACCACTGACTCTGCTGCTGCTGTGCGCCGCGCTGTTCTTCCTGTGCGCGCTGCGCCTCCTTGAATGCCGCATTCTCCCGTTCCAGCTTGCTTACCTGCTTGAACTGCTCGACGGTCAAGCCGCGCTCCATTGCTGCTTCCTCAAAGAATCCTTCGTCCTCTTCGATCGCCGCCTGAAGCTGTGCCAAATCCGTCTGTCCGTACTTGTCCTGCAGCAGCTGCATGATTGGCTGCATTGCCTGCATCTGTGTCTGCATCTGCTTGCTATCCCCGATCCGATGCTGCACGATGTTTGACACACGGTCGTTAAATACATCCGCATATTTGCCGCCTTTTCGGATCAGCGCATCAAATTCTGCGTTTGCATCGGCAGCCTGACCGCCTGCTGCCTGTGCCTGCCCGGCGTCGGCAGGTTCGTCCGGCACGCCGTAGCTTACGCTCTCGCCGTCGCCGGAAGTGTCGCCCGTATCGCCGCCCGCGCCGTCGTCGAGCAGCCTGAGGTTAAATACCTCGTCAATATCTCGCATATGGATGCCTCCCTCGGAAATTACCGGATTACCTGTCTTGTCGGTGCAGGAACCTTTGTGCGGATACTGTATCATGTCTGTGCTTTGTCCGCTGTATCAAGCACCGCAACGTTTTGCGGAAAAGTTTTTGCCAGCGCCCGCAAGCCATGCTCCGCCAAGCGGAAGTATGGCAGAGACACCGGACTATCGCTGCGCACTGTGATGTCACCGGAGCGGAACTCTCCCGTTCCGATGCCGTTGCGTGCGAGATATGTGCCCAGCGCCTGCAAAAGCGTGCTGACCGATGCGCACACAATGTCATTGCCCGGGCAGTATCCCGCATGCCCGCGCGCGGTTATCTCTGCGGCATCGTCGCTGTACGTGATAGATATGCGTATCATGTCGGCGCCGTCCTTCCTGATTTGTTGTTCATATCCGCTTTTGCACCGGCTTTTGCTTTTTCCTGCAAGGTGCTTTTTTGCTCGGAGCTGTTCGCGGTCTGCGCCCGCAGCGCCCGCCCGCCTGCCGAGTTGCCGCTGCCGCCGTCCTGATTTTCTTCCTGCTGTGCGCTCTCGTCCGGCCCTGCATCTGCTGCATCCGGCTGCTGCATCATGCCGAGCATTTGCTGCATCTGCTGCATCTGTGCCTGCATTTGCTGGATGATAGACAAAAGGGTCTGTCCCTGCTGCAAGTTGCCGCGCAGCTTGTCCTTGCCTTCGAACTCCATGCAGTCAATCGCCGCCAGTGCCGCCTGCGCATTCTCCGGCTGGAAGAATCCCGCATTGTACAGCTCCATGATAAATGTGTTCTGGCTCAGTCGCTGATACGGACTGCGCTTCTCCGCCTCGATGCGGATGTCAAAGACCGGTCGCTTGGATACAATTCCCTCCGCTGCATCCTGCCCCGGATACGCCTCCGGCAGCTGCTGGTCTGCAATCATGCCGGCATTGAACGCAACAAACTTGTCCTTGCCGTTGTCTCCTGTGATACGGAAGTATCGGTCAGCGGTGTAAAACTGCCGCATAAGCTCAAGCACCTGCGTGCAAATCTCCTGAAACGCGCGGTATCCCGCCTCGATGATGTCGCGGGAATTTTTGTTGCCTGCCTCCTGCAAAGCGGAGATAGCGCTTGCCGCCGTGACGCCGGAACCGACTGTGCCGGTGTTTACGTCGCGGTTTGATGTCGTCTCCTTCAGCTCGTCTATTTTCTGCTGGCGGATGTTGTACAGTGCCGCGGGCATGGTCGGCACGTCCATCGGTTTCAGGTTGCGGTCGTCCAGCTGTCCGTCAAACTCTATGAGCGGCTCGTCCGTGTTAAGCAGCTGCTCCTTATTGACGCCGCAGCCGCGCTTGTAGAAAAATCGCGGATGCGCTGAAATCTCTAGGTTGCGCATAATGTCCTGATCCAGCTGGTCAATGTATAGCTGATTGTCCTTGCCGAGGTCAATCAAGCCGAAGCCGTAGCACGTTCCGCCGATGGGATACATCACATCAAAGACAATCGGGTACTGTCCGTGCTCGTAATAGCCGGATTCGTAGCCGGATTCGTTTTCGCTGGCAAACAGCACGTGCTCGTCAATAAATTTGCAGTAGTGCAGCGTCGGCGTGCCGTCCTCACTCATACGCTTGTAGTACCAGTCAACGACGGGAACCATATCGGACATGTCCGCATAATCGTCTGTCAGATACTGCCGTTCGCCGGTCGCGCCCGCCAGCTTGTCCGCGTCAATGTCCGGATACAGTTCGCGGATGGTGTCGCGGTGCAGATAATCTACGATAAACAGATTCCGGCTCTGCTGGATGTCGGTAATGCCCGGCTGCCAAAATACTTTGAGCAGGTCAATGTTCCGCACGCAGATGTCGCCCGTGCCGTTTTCCAGATGGTTGTCCCAGAACACGCCGTAGCAGGATGTACCGTGCTTGAGCTTGTACCACCATGCATCAGAATACGCCCGCTCAAAGTGATTGCGCTCCAACACACACGGGATGATGTTGCTCAGCATGCCGGATACCTGCTCGTCACTTTCCTCTCGCGGCAGGATGTTACAGGTCGGATAGTTGTCAATCGCATCCGCGTGCTTGGACGCGATGCAGTTAAACAGCCAGCCCGTCACCGGCTCAATGTTGCCGTAGGTGTTCTGATTCGCACGCCGCAGCAGTTCCCAGTGCCGCAGCTTGTACCATTCTTCGTTCGCTAAAATGCGCTGGTCAAGATTCGCCTTTTTTGCTTTGTAGTCCTCTAAGATGCGCCGTGCCTCACGCACTTCCGCCTCTCCGATTGTCTCTTTTGCGCCGAGAATTTGAGACACAGACTGCTTGTCCTTGTCATCGCTCTGCGGCGGAATATCCGGCAGACCGGCAGGCGCCTTTGGGTCGCGCTGGGCGCGCGGTAACTTGCTGACGTCCTCCTGCGCCTGCTGGTATCGAGCAAAGCTGCCGATGTCGTCCTGCTCCTGTCGCTGCTGTTCCGCCGCAAATTGCCGCACGCTGTCGCTTTCGTCCTGTGTGTTTACGCGGTTGTTTTGTGCTGTTTTTACGTCTTTTTTCTTGCTTTCCTGCTTGTTTGCGCGCTGTCCGGTGTTGGTATCCTGCCCGACGGCAGTACCGCCGGAACCGGAGTTCGGCGCGGTCTGTTTGTCCGCTCCGACGCTCGTATTTAACTTGTTCGCCACTTGCTGCGCTCCTTTCTTTTACGCTCTCCGTCTGTAATACTCTAAATGTGCGCCCGCCTGAAATTCGCTGTCTCCCAGCGGGTCAAAGGTCTTTTGCGGCTTCGGCACACGCAGCGGCGCCGCCATCGGACGCTCCATGCACAGGTATCGCAGCTCGTCGTATGCATGATCCTCCATGTCTGAGTCGATGTCCTCCACCCGCACCGCGTCATAGCACAGCGCAGGAAGCGTGCGTATCATGTTCCTGCAGCTGCGGAAAAAATACAGTCCTGCCCTGCCGTTTGCATCAAATGCAAGGCGGGAATGTATCTGCATTTTGCCCGCGATGCGCTGATGGTCTCCCGGTTCAAATAAGATGCCCTCGCGCCGCATGATTTCCGCAATGCTCTCGCCGTGGCTCTCCTCAAAAATTGCAGGGTCTGCCACGCCGGTTATCACGCGGTCTTTGAGGTTCGGCAGCGTTGCCTCGGTCTCTGCGATTTCGCGCGCCTGCCGTCCTGCGTCCCATTGCAAGCCTACGTTCGGCGTGCCGTTGCAGCCGTAAAGCTCCGCGATGCGGAATATCGTGCCGTCGTGATTGATGGCATACCAGCCGACGGAAAACGGCTTGCTGTAGCCAAAGTCATACGCCCGCATAATCTTCCAGTCCTGCGGTATCTCAAACTCGTTGATAACGTGTGTCCACCTATGGTCATCATAGTGTGCCGGATCGTCCTTAAACTCGCGGAAAACCTGTCCGTCAAAACTGTTCCAATCACCGTACAGCAGCGCCCGCCGGTCTGCCTCCGGCAGGGCGCCGAGGTTTGCAAGATATTCCGGGTCGCTCTCTAACAGCTTTTTGTTGTCAAAGATGGTCGCCGGAATAAACATACGGCTGCGCAGCATTTTGATGTCTCCGACGCGGATTAAGTCCCACTTGCGTTCATACGGTCTCATGCTGTCAATAAATCGGTCTTTCACCCAGCCGTGCCCGACGCCGCCGGGGTTGGTGCTTGCGCGCACATAGCAGCGCAGCGTTGGGTCTGCACTGCGGCATCGGGACATCAGATAGCTGTATTGCGCAAAGCTGAAATGCGTCAGCTCGTCAAAACCGATATATTGATACTCGTGACCTTGATATTTATACCGGTCTGCATCGCGTTCCATCTGCCGGAGCAGCAGCTTCGCGCCGCTCGGAAATGTCCACGTATGCGCCGATGCGTTGTATCTTGCGCCCGGCACTGCCGCACCGATAAAGCGGTTTGATTTGTCTATCAGTTCTTCCAGCTGCTGATATGTCCGCCGGAAGATGATGCCTTTGTAATTTTTGTTTCCGATTTGCCGCAGCCCTTCCATCAGCAGGGCATCCGACTTCCCTCCGCCCGCCGCGCCGCCGTATAGCACCTCAAAATCCGGTGCAGACATAAAGAGCCGTTGCTTTGGCTGCGGCGTCCAGATTTGCTCACTCATTGTGTTCCGCCTCCTCTAATCGCCGCATCTCCTGCTCTTTTAGCTTTTCAAAACCTGCCATGTCCACCGCCGGAATCTCGATGACACCGTTTTTGTCGTTGTCCTCGGTTTTGTCTGCATCCATGCCGCCGACAAGGTCAATGATGACTTTTGCCGCCCGTGCATCGCCGTCCGTCGCTGCATCTACTAAGCCAATTATCATGAGCATTTGATTGTCAATGTCCTCCGCATCGACATACCGCCGCGCCGCGCGGTTAAATCGCCGCTTGTCCGAGACAGGCAGAGATAGATATAAGTCAGCAGCCTCTTTCATGCTGCGCTTGCGCCTGCGCGCCTTGCCGGATGCAATGCCGCCGCGCCGTGCGATTTCCTTGCGTTCCTCCGGCGTTCGGTCGGAGTTCGCAATCAAATTTTTGCTGTTTGTCACGATGTATCACATCGCATTTTTATCACCGCCTTATCCTTGCTATGCTACCACGCCCGCTTTGCGCTCGCTGTGTCAGCGCAGGCATTAAAAAAGACCGGTCACTGCATGATTACAGTAACCGGTCAATGTGTTGTCGATTATTTTTTTGTAAAATGATAATCTAATGTGTATCCCATCGTGTCTAAAATTCGCTCACAGTCCGCAAACGAAAAGTTTTTTTTGTTCAGCAGCGTATTCAGCGATTGCGGTTTAATTCCAAGCGCATCAGCTATTTCGCGCTGTGACACATCTGTCTCTAACATCAATTTTTTCAGCTCGATAATCAGTGTTTTGTTGTCTATAAACTCCATTTATATCATCCTTTCATCGCTTTCATCTTATTATAATCTATTACGCCTTATATGTCAAATAAAATGATTAAAAAATAATTTAAAAAATATTATAAAACTATTGACAAACAAGCTAAAATACCTTATGCTATACTCGTAAGGCAGAGGCAAGCACCTCTTACGAAAGGAAGTGAGGAAATGGAAACGATGTCCGATGCAGCATTGAACAAGTATCTGGAAAGCATCGCCAAGCTGATTGAAGCAAAAGCGACTACACCAGAAGAAGCAGCAGCCATTGTTCGTGAGAGCAAGGTTGAGGCATGAAAAAGGTGAGTAGCCCAGCCTGACAAACTTCGCTACTCACCCGCAATAAGGTCTACGGGGAAGCCTTACTCCCCGTACACCTTGATTTTAACAAATCGTAAGGCAAAAATCAAGGAGGAATAATTATTATGAAAATTGAGATCGTTGACAACAAGGCGTACCTGACAACCCCATACAACCCGGACTTTGTCCGTGCCATCAAGTCTATTGGCGGCGCACGCTGGGTCGGTGCCCGCAAGGCATGGCGCATCCCGGCAGAAGCTGTAGACGAAGCACGCGAGATCATGCGCGACATATACGGGGAGGACGACTTCGGAGGAGAGAAGGTAACCGCGAGGCTGTCCGTAACAACGGACATTACGTCCGATTACAGAAAGCCTATCGTGGTATTCGGAAGATCGGTTATCTCTGCAATCAGTCGCGACGGCGGCTGCATTATCGGAGACGGCGTGTCCATCGTTTGCGATGGCGAGCAGCCAAGTTCCGGAGGGTCTGCGAAGAATTATTACGCGCAAGTGCCAGAAGGCGCGAAAATTACGTTATATAACATTCCTAAAAGCGCGATCAATGATGACCTGCCGCGAGGAATTGAACTGGTCTCCGTTGAGACCAATCAAATCAACCGCGCCGCGTTGGTAGAGGAACGTGAGCGATTGATGGCGCGAATCGCAGCAATAGATGAGGCGTTGAAAGAGGCTGACGCATGAAAGTTGCAATCTACATCCGCGTCAGCACCGAGGAGCAAGCCCGTGAGGGCTACTCCTTGGCGGCGCAGGAGCGGTCTCTGCGCGAGAAGTGCAGCCGCGAAGGCTGGGAAGTCTATGACGTTTACGCTGACCGCGGCATAAGCGGCAAAGACATCACCCATCGCCCAGCAATGACCACTATGTTGGATGACGCAAGTCGTCACGAATTTGATCTGATTTTGGTCTGGGCACTGAGTCGTTTTACGCGGTCAGTTGCCGATTTGTACACTACATATGAAAATCTGCAGAAGTGGGGCGTTGATTTTTGCAGCCTGACAGAAGCATTCGACACAAGCACTACAATGGGGCGTGCTATGATGGGAATTATCGGTGTGTTTGCGCAGTTGGAAAGAGAACTTGCATCTGAGCGCGTAACAGCCGCATTGGAGCAACGCGCTAAGGACGGTAAATGCACGTTTTCTGAATGCCTTGGCTATGAGCGGCAGGGTGACTATGTCGCGATAAATCCGGTTGAAGCCGAACGAGTTCGGTACATATTTGACAAGTTTATCGAATATAAGAATTTGTCGGCAGTCGCGGAGCTTTGTCGGCTGAAAGGCTATACTGGCAAGCGAGGCAGACAACAAACAGCGTACACAGTCAGGGTTATCCTGACGCGACCTGTGTACGCAGGTTATTACACGTTCCGAGAGAACGTGTATAGAGGCAACTTCGAGCCGATCATATCGGCGAAGAAGTACAACAAGGTACAGCGAATACTGATGAACCTAAATACCGGGCGCAAATGCAAGCGCAAGCTAAGACTTCTGAAAGAAGGTCAAGAAGATGAAGAGGCTGAACGCTTAGTGGATCAGTTCGGATTTACCTATGAGCAGCTGGAGGAGATCGAAGCTGAGACTTCTAAAACCGTCGATATGAGGAGATAAACATGAACTATAAAGCAAAGAAAAAGGCATGGAAATGTGTTTCCAACGCCTGCGCATGGGAAGAAAATAGCAACATCGTCGGGGGCGCAAATGAGTACATCCCCGCACGGAAACCGGCGAGAGGGCGCTATCTCGCGTCCTGTATGCATCGTGTTCGCGTTTTGCAAAACGCGAATGGTTGGTGGGCGTGCCCACTGCATTGCGCGGACGGCAGAAAACTTCCGTTTTTGCTTGCGGACAGTAATTATTTCGGCAACAAGCCGAAGTTCAATCCGCACCGGAAGTATGTGCTCGTCTGGGAGGGGGATATCGTGTACTACTACACTGCACGCAGAGTACAAACTCCCGCTGACAATAAGGCTTATTGTTGGGAAGTTCCAGATTTCACGGAATGCTGGGACGAAGAGGAGGAAGAATCATGAGAAATGTAATGCGACCGTTTGACCCGTACTTGATGCGGGGAGCAACACCTGAGGATGATGCTATTTTGAAAGAACAGCTGTCTGCGGAGGACATCGAAAGCGAACTCGACCTGTTCGAGGTTGACGAGAACGGGATGCTGTGGTTCGGCAGAGACCGTTATGTTTGTGATGTAGTCGAAGTCGAAACTGGCAATGGTGTTTGGTGCTGATTATAGAAAAAAGCTAGGCGAAAGCCTAGCTTTTCTTTTTACTCCGCGTACGGAAAATTCCCGTCCTCTCTGAGCCGGACAGAGAACGTACAGCCGCCGTCCTGCAATTCGCGCACCTCGCCGTAATATCGCAGCAGCGTGTCGAGTTCTTCCGCCGGAAGGATAATATCCGTCTGACAATGCAGCCCGTCATCTGGGCACACCCTGCGCGCAAGCGCGGTTGCAATTGTGCTCAGTCGCGCCGCCATCACTTCCAGCTGGTGATTTTTCCCGCGCAAATCGTCAATGCTTTTCTGCCGGTCGTCCGCCAGCTTCTTTGCGTTTTTCAGCGCGGTCTGTAATTTTCTCTCCGTCATGGTATCACCTCGTCGTAAAATTTATCCATCGATTTTTTTAAGCAGCAGTTGTTCCAGCCGCCGCAGTGATTGCAGCAGTATGTTTTCATCCATTCGCGCCGCTGCTGCGCGGAGCGAAAGCGGATATTTGCAGCCTCGCAGTGCTGCTCTTGTAGGTCTGAGCGGTATCGCACGTGATACGGACACTCAAAAACATATCGTTGTTTATTCAAAAATCCGCACCTCCGGCAAATCGGCTCTTTTTTATACAGCAAAGCCGCCCTACAATGAGGACGGCTTGCCATGGGTGTTTTAACAGAAAGGACAAAATGGATATGAATCAAATGACTTCGCCCGTACAATCCTAGTATACCGTTCTTTTTCGCTTTTTGCCATGGTCATAACACCTTGTTTTTGACCATGCATCGCTGTTTTGCGCGGCTCATGCGGCGCGCTGCGGCAGCCGGTTCGCCGGAGTATCGCCGCATGTCAGATGCGATTTGTGCCCAGCTTTGTTCGTGCAAATATTTCCGCCGGAACAGCTCGCGCAAATCCTCGCTTTTTATCGTGTTGATGATGTCGCCTATGTCCAGCATGCACCGCCGCACAGCCTCGTCACGCGCTTTTTCCTGCTCTCGCATGATATTTGACGCCTGCGGCGTCGAAACACCTGTGAGGGCATTTCTCGCTTGTAAGACGTGCAGTTCTCCGCTCAGTTCTTCCAGCTGCATCCATTGTTCGCGCGTCATGCTTGTTCTTCCTTTGCGATTGCGCGCCGTTCGCGTTCCAGCGCTCGCTTTTTCGCGCGGCGGATGTCGGTTTCCTTGCCGTGTTTCTGCTCCCAGTCGCGGATGCAGGATACAACGTGTGCAAAGCTGTGCAAGATTGTTTCGCGGCAATTGCGCTCCGGATGATTTGCTGCTTTTGCAAGGACAACAATCGCCCTGCAGCAAGCCGGCAATAAATGCTCTGCCTTCCCTGCGCGGCTGGCGAAAATCATGTCTTTGCCACGCAGCAGGTATTCCATCTGCTGCGCCATCGCAAGCACTTCTGCGCAATCGTTTACCATGTCGCAGTCAAATGCTTTGCCGGATGCGGTTTCCGCAAGACTTGCAAGCACTTCGCAGGCGCGGATCATCTGCGTGTATTCTCCGTAGTAGCACGCGACAGCTTCCCAGCCGGTCAGTCTGTTGTCTGTGCGCATCACTTGCTCTCCTTTTCCTCTAACCGCTGCATCCAGCGTTTTTCTTTTTCTGCTCGGATACGCGCAACCCTCTCCCAGTCTTCCAAGCTGAGCAGTTCGCCCAGGCAGCAGTACAGATCTGCAATGTCTTCCAGCAAGTTTTCGTGCGTCTGATTGTGCAGTTTCGCCGCCGCACTATCATCTTCCAGCGTGTAGCACTCGAATCTCGCAGTTTCCGCAAGTTCTTCGCCTGCTCCCGCCAGCTCCCGCAGCAATTCTTGCCGTGTCAAATAATCCTTTGCCCTTGTTTTCATATCAACTTTCCTTTCATCTTTTCGAGGTTTCCTGCCGGATACAGCTCCACAAAATCGCTGTATTCCGTCATCGTGCCATCGTTGTTCTGTATGTAAAAATTGTCGGATTCTGGCAAATCATTGCCCATGCAGTCTAAAAATAAAGCATAGATGTCCAGCTCATATTCCTGCGCCGCCTGCTTGATTTCGTCCAGCGACAACTTTCCGCGCTTCTTTCCGACGCACAACGTCCAGTTGCCCTGCCGGTCATAGCCTGCCCATGCGTTGATGCCTTTTTTCATTCTTGCTCACTCCCGCTGTGCACTTCCGGCAGCGGCATCCATGCAACCACGTTGCTGTTCATGCCGCAACGCCATTTTCCGTCCGCGTAATAGCCCAGCACAACGTTTTTTGTTCTGGCTTTTGTCTGTGTGCAGCACAACACCTTGTTTTCGTCGCTCGGCATCCGTTCGCTGCACGGAATCCAGCGCATCTCATACGGATGCGGCGCGTATATAGTCATGTCTTGCACCATGTCCGCTATCGCTTTGCTAAGTCCCCGCGTTTTGTATACCTCGCTTCGGCGCTTGGCTTCTCGGATTAACGCGTTTGCATCAATCAGTCTCATTTTTAACTCTCTCCTGTGTCATCGCCGCGCCGCAATTTGGGCAGTACGGCGAGTAGTAAAAATCGTCCTGCGCACTGTCAAACATCGGCATATATCCACATGCGCTGCACTCCGACACACAATCCTTGTTGATTTTCCAGTGTCCTGCGTGGATGGGTATATTCCTGTTCAGCGCCCGTTTCGCCATGCGCAGCGCTTCCAACTCAACCTCCACGTCGTGCAGTTCTTCCTGTGCGTCCTCGTTGTCATCTTCCAGTACAACTTCTTCGTAGCAAATATGCTGCTGAATCATAAAACTCAGCCGTTCAATCGCCTGTTTAATCGTCATGATTTTGCTCCTCTCTGCAACTCTTTAATCCGGTGCTGTTTGCGGCACGTCGAAGCTGTTGTTGCTCGCGGTCGTGATTTGCAGTTCCACGTTCCGCCGCCGTCCAGTCGCCAGCCCGCGGCTTTCGCGCTCACTCGAGTCCCCTCCTACCAGCCTCGAGACAATATCGCGCTCGATCTCATACGCGGTCACAGTCGACTCCTCTCTACTCATGCCGCACACGGCGTCACTGACAGCCGCCTGCACGATCCGGATGACGTCAAACGCCGTGTACAGCTTGCCGCCGTGTGCCGCATTGATTACCTTGTCCAGTGCCGCGATGTCGTTTGCGTGCGCGACACAGTCCTCAGCAGTTAAGTAGTTTCGCAGCCATTCCAGCCGCTTAATAGTTTCCGCCGTTGTCATTTTCCACCTCTCAATTCGTCCTCGTACAGGCACGATACTTCTTCGCCGTACACCTGCGAAACGCGCTGTCTCAACTTCTCGTTCGCATAATCTGCATCGACTTCACGGCTCATTCTTGCATATTCCGCTGTATTTTCCTTGAGCTTTTGAGCCCAAATTTTCAGACGGTCTTTGCCGATGCCGAACGCGTCATTCATGCTCACGACTGCGAGCCATAAGCACCGCTGTGCCTGTCTGTCGCTCTCCACGCGATGCGCGAGAGTTTTTAAGTCTCGCGCTTTCGCCAGCTGGATCGTCATGTTGTGATTTGTCTTGACCGGCTGCTTACGCTTCGCCCGCCGCTGCTTTCTGTTCATACTGTTCCTCCTGTTCCTGTCCTCTTGTCATTGCTCTGTATTCTGCCAGCCAGTCCTGCTCCCAGTCGTCCAGCTTTGTTCCGCCGCCGTCCCGTTCGTAACGCTCCAGCATTTTCGCCGCGTTGCGGTCTGTCATCAGCCAATCGAAGTCCGCCCGCCAGTTCCGGTCATTTTCGCCCGTGTGCCAGCCTGAGTTCTGCGCAGCCACGAAAACCTTGTGCAGCTCTTCCGCGCTGTATGTATTCAGCCGTGCCTTGATCGCCCGCTTTCGCGTCTCTGACAGCTTCTTGCAGGCTGGCAGCTTGGTGCAGGTTGTGTTGTAGTCGTCAACGATTGCTTGATAATCAACAACAGTGCGCGCACGCGCGCTCGGCTCACAAGCTGCGGAGCAGCTCGGAGCTATATAAGCTTCTATATCTGTATCTTTTCTCTTATTATCTTTCTCTATATCTTTCTCTAGCGTCACGGTTTTGTCACACTCGCGTAACGCCTGCGTCACACTCGCGTCACATTGTGACGTTTTCCGCTCTCTAAGCTTTCTCATTCTGCCCGCAGACGCAGACTCAGAAAGCGTCATAGACGGCGTTTCTGTCAAAAAAGCCTCAGTTTCCGAAACTTTTTCAAGCAGTCCGCACTTTTCGAGATACAGCATACAGAATTGTACGTTTTCCGGCTCTTCGTCCAGCTCCAGCGCGATTTCCTCGTGAAACGTATCTTCTACGCCGTCGTAGTAAATGCGACCGTTGTTTTTCAAACCGAGCAGCAACATCTTGAGATAAATCACAGTGTATGTATCCCCGCCCGCCATGCGGCGCAGCTTTTTCATCGCCTTGTCCGTGAAAAAACTTTCCTTGAGCTTGAGCCAGTACAGTCGCCTTTCGCTCATCAGAACGGCACCTCCCCGTCATCGTCCGAAATTTCCGAAAAGTCGTTCGCGGCGGGCACATTATAGCTCTGTTCCGGTGCCGGATCGGCATACGGCTGATAGTTGTTCTGCCGCTGCTGCGTGCCGCCCTCACGGGTTTTCTTGCTGTCCCCGAACTGCACCTCATCCGCGACAACTTCAATCGACGTGCGGTTGTTGCCGTTCTTGTCCTGCCAGCGGCGGGACTGGATGCTGCCCACTACGACAATCATCTGCCCTTTGGTGAACCACTGCGAAATAAATTCGGCGGTCTTGCGCCAAGCAACGATGTCAATAAAATCCGTCTGTCGCTCTCCGTTTTGTCCGGTTCTATTCCGGTCAACCGCGATAGAAAAGCGGATGACCGGCAGATTGCTGTTTGTGTACTTGAGTTCCGGATCGCGCGTCAAGCGACCCATCAAAATTGCTTTATTCAGCATTGTTGTTATTACCTCCAATCACGTTTCCGTCTGCGTCCAGCTCATCCCAGACGAACCGTCCCTTGCCGGAGTTGCGCCATTGTCCGTAGCCGTTGAACTTGCCGTAGTCGAGCCACTCGCGCACATAAGGCTCTAACCCCCCGTCAAGCATCTGCACGACAAAATCTACCGTAGAGCCTGCCGGAACACTATCACTGCACGCGATAGATGTGCGCTCACCCTGCGGTGTAGACGCGCGCAGCGGGCGTGTGCACTCGTCGAGCAACATACCGTGCAGGTCAATCGGGTTGCGGCGCTGCTTGACAAACACAAGCAGGTCAATTTTGCGTTTGTAAGCGCTGAACTTTTCCGTCTTGCTGCCCTTCACGCGGCGCAGTGCACCAGCTGCGGACTTGAAAAATCCGCGAATCTGGTAATCGTAAATAAAAGGCGTGCCGTCCGGCAGTTTGGGGAACACGGTCTTTCCCTTCTCCGCAACTCCCTCGACGCCGAGATTTGCGACTTCGTCCGCAACTCCCTCCGCGTCCGGCGCCTTGCTCGCGATATATTCGCGATAGATGTCGCGGTTCTCGGGCAGTCCGCCGAGCGCGTCCTCTGTAAATGTCCAGCGTACATGCATTTCCTTGATTTCCATTTTGATTTCCTCCTATTTTGTCGTTTGTTGTTTGTTGTCTGAGCAAGACTTTGCGTCTGTCAGCCTTGCTTTGCCGTTGCTTTTCAATGCGGTTCGTGGCAATGCCGCTGCTTCTCACGGCTCCGCTATGCCGCCGCAAATCTTCTCTTTGCTTTGCCGTAGCTCCTCTTAGCACTGCCGCTGCATCTCTACTCATTTCTTCGCCTTTTGCATTTCGTCGCGATGCTGTTCCCAGCCTCGCTCTGCCTTAGCTGCTCGGTTCATTTCTGCGCCACAGCTTTGCACTGCTGTGCATTTCCATTGCGGTTCTTGGCTTTTCTCGGCGTCTCATTGCCATTGCTGCACTTTGCAGCGCCTTGCCACGCCTTCGCCTGTCCACGCTTTTCCTTGCAGCGCCTTTTCCGCTCTCAGCTTTGCTTTGCCTTTGCTCATCTAAGCTTCGCCTTGCCTTTTCCGCTCTCAGCTTTGCTTTGCCTTAACAACGCGAATCTGTGCATTTCCGTTACCTTGCAACGCTACGCCGTGCTCCACTCTGCCTTTGCCGTTCGCAGCATTTCTCCGCCTATACTTCGCGAACGCGGATATTGTGCACATAAAGCATCAATTTGCGCTTTATTATATACTCTTTCGTGCGCATGCCTTTTGTGTCCTCAACGACGGTTTTGCCGTTGAGGATATATACAAAATCAGCGATATAAGAGCATTCGCGTTCCAGCAACCTGCCCTTCTTCACCCCGCCGCGCGTGCCGATTTGGCTCGGCTCGCGCTGTGTCGGGATAAGTACAAATTTTACCTGCCGCCGGAGATTTGTAATTTCTCCGGCTTGCTGCAGCAGCTGCAACTCCTCGTATCTGCGGAACTCTTTCCGACTGTCGAAGGTCTCGCCGTCGCGGGTGATTTTGCGATTGTGATACTTAGCTCTCAACGATTGTCACCTGATCCGGATCGAGTTCGGAAACCACTTCGTCAGTCTCCGGCTCTTCCGTATCGTCTACCGGAATGCTCTCAACCTCCCACATGTTTTCGGAAAGTCCGTGTTTCACCGTCTCGTCTGAGACGGTGGCGTAGGTCAGCTCGGTTTTCATCGGCGCATATTTCAGCGCCTTTTTCAGCACGGTTTTCTTCGCCATCTCGTCGAAGTCACTCTTCCACGGACCCGAAGAGAAGCTCTTTGAGAACTTCCGTCCGTGCTGCTCTACGTCCTCGCGGCTCATGACCTCAAAGCCATAGCCGCCGTCCTTGCCCTTCCAGACGGCGTAGTAAGCAATCACTTCGCCGCGGTCGCGGATGGCGGGCACGTGATGCAGCTCCGGCTCCAAGCCGAAGGAATACGAAAACTCATCATTCAAGTGCACCTCGTGCGCTTGAATGCTCTGCACCTCGCCGGAACGGTATGCAAGGTCAATCAAGCCTTTGTATCCGATCTGAAATTGGCACTCTTTCGCTTGCTTCCTGCCGTTAAAGTACGGAATCAGGTACGCTTGTCCTAATGGCGTGTTCGGCTCAACGCCCAGCTGCGCCGCGGTCATCATCGCCGCCAAGAAGCTGCTCGGCGTGCACTGCTGCAGCTCTGGATTGCTGCTCAGCGCAGATAAGGTGATGCGGGTAAAGCGTTCCGGCGTGATGGATTTCGGCAGTGCCTTTGCGATTTCACCGGACATGCTCTTGATGTAATCCGCCATCGTCTTTTTTCGGTTCTCTGCCGGTGCAGCCGCCTGCTGCTTCTTTGTGATTTTTCCTTCCATTGCCATGGTCAATCCTCCATTTTCTTCACACGCAGCACGCGGGTGCTGCTGGTCTTAAAGTACTTCTTGTCAATCGTTCCGCAGGCTGCTTCGTATGCCTTTCGGTCAAACGTGTTGCGCTGCTGCGGCTTCCACGTGACATTCCAGCCGTCCGTGTATCCGGTGCAGCATTCTCCCATCTGCGCTTTGATTTGATTTTCGACGCCGCGTTTGCGTTCCTCTGCACGGCTCAGGAGGTCTTTTGCCTCCTCGTATTCACGCAGCAGGTCTTTGCTCAGCATCACCTCTGCGTCCGCGTCGCAGTCCTTGTACAGCTTGCCGAGAGCTTCTTTGTCTGTCGTGCTGCCGTCCGGTGCGGGCGGCGTGTCGGTCTCTACGTGCCGCCAGAATGTTTGTACGGTCTCGCGGATTGCCTCAAATTCTTCCTCATTAACCTTCGTGATGCTCTCGCACCATTCCGGTTTCTTGAATTTGAACTCGCTCGGAGCACGCACAAGGGCGTATACCTTGAACGCTCTGCCCATCACGAGCACGGCGAGATACCAAATCGGCAGTCCGGTTACTGCCATGTAGCTGACACACTGCGCATAGTAGCTGTCGGGGAACTCGTCACTCTGAAACTTGTCCTCGTTGTATGCGCTTGCGGTTTTGCACTCCAGTCCGGCGTGCTCTCCGATTACCAAGCGGTCAACGTTCGCGTGCAGGTGCGGATAATCATCATTTGTCATGATGAAGTTGTTCCGCTTGACGTGCTTGCCTGTCAGCTCACAGAAGCGTTCCGCGACGTATGCTTCAAGGTCTCTGCCCTGTCGCATCGCCTCGTTGTCCTCTGCGTCCGGCAGCCGTCCGGTTTTGTTTGACCAGACGGTAAGGGCGGTCTGGTATTGATTTAAGCCCAAAATTGCGCCGATTTCAGAGCCGCCGACGCTATGCTTTCGCGCTTCCAGCCATTCCTCCCGTGTCATATCTGCGGTAGGTGCTCTATGTATCATTCGATTGCCTCCTTCGGATGCTCTTCTCTCCATCGCACCGCCTCTACGGTGTTCAAGAAGCAGGTGATTTCTCCGCCGTCGTGCTGATAGATCAGCTTTTCGCCGTCAGCGGACATTCTCACGCCGTCTACGCCTTTCAGCGCGTCAGGGCGCATCAACATGATGCGCATCCGAATGTCGGGTTTGTATACGTCGTAGCACTCGTGGTAGCCAAACACGCACGAGTCATTCAGCAGCTTCGCCGCTGCGATGATCTTGTCCGCTTTATTCATCTGCTTCTCGCTCCTCTCTGATCCTCTGGTTCTCCTGCTGGCACCATGCGTCCCAGCGCTCAAAATCGCGCTCCGGATTATCGCTGTAAAAAATCATTTGACTTCCTTCCTTCTTTCGGCTACAATCAGCGTGTAATGTTTTTTGTTTTGCGCTCAGCTGCGGTCTTTTCCGCGCTGGGCGCTTTTCTTTTTCAGCCATCTCTCGTGCGCCGCGATCAGGTCAGGGCGCACGCCGTCTCGACGGGCTTGCTCGGCTTGAATGTGCCAGTTTGGACTGCACTTTGCTACGCCCGCCGTCTTTTCCATCTGTCTGCGCATCTGCCGACGCAGAACGGTACCTCGCTGTTGTCTCATCACAACCGCGTGGTTTCCTGCATCCAGCTGTTGTCGCGGCGGATGTCGCCGCAGAAGCCGCGCGGCTTCTTGTTCTGTGCTGCACGCTTTGCACGGCGGCGCTTGTTGCGCTCCATCCGCTCCCAGCGGACGAAACAAATCTTGAAAAGCCCCGTCAGGGCTGCGGCGCCCGCTGCCATGCCCGAAATAAACGTAATCATAAAATACCTCCTAATCTCACCAGCACGGCGATTGATGCCATGCAGATTGCATAATAAATTCCCAGTGTGATTGCCGTGGCAAGTGCTACGGCAAGTATGTCTGTGTGTTTCACAGCTCACCCTCAAACTGCTCTTTCGTTGGGATGTTATATCCCGTGAGAGCATGGATGTCGGCGAGCATCCTTGCGTCTGCCTCCGTGAAATCAGAGTGGCACAGGTGCTCCGGCTCCATGCTGCCCCAATACGCCGTCAGCTTTCTATCAGAGCTAGACTGCTTTGCAACTGCAAAGATTCGCGTGCCGAAATCGCCGCACGACGTATCCTCGATAGACACGTCCCAATCTTCCCAGCGCATAACCGTTGTCGGCTGAGAGTAGCCGCCGCCGTTCGCGCTCAAGCGCTCATCGTAGTGCGGATTCGTTTCCGCAATACCCAAAACTTCGGCAACTACGTTTCCCTTTTCGTCAATGATTTTCTTCATCACTTTCCTCCTTCGTCCATTGCCGCCGCCACGTCGCTGACGTGGTACAGCCTCCTCTTGTTTACGCAAAACGGCTTGCAGTTGGCGCAGATGCCACGCTCAATACTTGACCGGCTCTGTCCGGTATAGCGCACCAGCTGCGCGACTGACACCAAGCGGCTGTTAAATGTGCTCGCGATGTCCTCAGCCAAGGCTCTACGTTTCACTGCTTTCACCCCATTTTCTCCTCTTGATATTCTTCTGGCGCTGGTGCGTCCCAGCACCTTGCGCAATCTTCGGCACATTCGGATACCAGCCCGCAGAACAAGTCGTTCACGCAAATCTTCGGTGCGCCTGATTCAGAGAGCTCGGAGTTTGGAAAATGCTCCAGAAGAACCATTTTCCGCGTTTTTATTGTCGGAGGGGTGCTGCACAAGTGCAATTCCCATCCCCATGGCAGACCACGGAGAACGCAAATACCATTGGATTGATCTTCTTCAAAGACGCATCCTGCGCAATTTGACGACAAAGTTCTGCACCCTAAGTCGCGTTTCAGGCAAACTTCTTTTATTGCTTGTGCACACGCAATCGCATTAACAACTTCTTTTTTGTCCATGTTCATCCTTTCTGTTTTCCGAAATAACGCTTTAAGCGTCATTTCTAAACAAAAAAATAATTCTGTCATACGGGACGCCGTAAACTTCTTCAATCCTTTTGATATGAAGTGCGTTCGGATACGTTTTTCCGCATTCCCAGTTTCCTAAAGTGTGTCTTGTCACACCAATTTTTTCAGACGCTTCTTCCTGTGAAAGGCTCGCATTTACGCGAGCCGCTTTAAGCGTCATTTTTAACCTTTCCAAGCATCTCACCTCCCGTCTGAAGCTATATTAACACGCTTAAAGCGTTATGTCAACACTTTTGGAACGTACTAGAAAAATAAACCGGGTACTGCAGCGTTTT
>OQVL01000042.1_pt1 | contig 41014 bp, 20 predicted proteins | sample 1691501 | NCBI WGS metagenome assembly OQVL01 (sample SAMN03418253, study PRJEB22391) | human gut metagenome | biome: human-gut; feature: organic feature; material: feces | host: Homo sapiens | place: Tanzania | collected 2013-01 | reverse complement strand
TATCGACGCCATCCGCGAGATGATCTGCTCCGACACCGTGGAGGAGCGGGAGGCGGCTCTGGCCAAGCTCCTGCCCATGCAGCGCGGCGACTTCGAAGGCATCTTCGAAGCCATGGACGGCTTTGGCGTAACCATCCGCCTGCTCGACCCCCCGTTGCACGAGTTCGTACCCCACCAGACCGTCACCCAGAAAGAACTGGCCGACGAAATGGGCATCACCCTCGAAGAAGTCAAAGCCAAAGTTGATTCGCTCGAAGAATTCAACCCCATGCTCGGACACCGCGGTTGCCGTCTTGGTATCACCTACCCCGAAATCACCGAGATGCAGACACGCGCCATCATCGAGGCAGCCCTCGCCGTACGCGCTCGCGGCATCGATGTACACCCCGAGATTATGATACCTTTGGTAGGATCGCTCAAAGAAATCCAGAACCAGGCAGACGTCATCAACGCCACCGCCGCCAAGGTCTTCGAAGAGCAAGGTCAAAGCCTGCCCTACCTCGTAGGCACCATGATCGAAGTACCTCGTGCAGCGCTCACCGCCAACGAGATTGCCACCGTAGCCGACTTCTTCTCCTTCGGCACCAACGACCTCACCCAGATGACCTTCGGCTTCTCGCGTGACGATGCTCCCAAGTTCCTCAAATTCTACAAGGAACACGGCATCATCAAGACCGATCCCTTCGAAGTCCTCGACCAAGTTGGCGTAGGCCAACTCGTTGAAATGGGCGTCCGCAAAGGTCGCAGCGTCAAGCCCGAGCTGAAAATCGGCATCTGCGGCGAACACGGCGGCGAACCCTCTTCCGTCAAGTTCTGCGCACATCTGGGCATGAACTATGTCAGCTGCTCGCCCTACCGCGTGCCCATCGCCCGCGTAGCAGCGGCGCAGGCAGCCATCGAGTAAAAGAGGCTACTCTAACATAATCCGACAATTAGGCTGTAACGCTTTGAGAAATCAGGCGTTACAGCCTAAGTTGTTCTTAGGGGGTTCGTGCATTTGGCATCACTTTGTGTGTACAAATGCACGAAAAAGTGTACAGAAGTGTACACACTTTTCGAGGGGCGGTGTACATGGGTGTACAACCGCAACCGTCAGCAATGACGCGAGATACAAAACCAACGGAAAATTATTCAATCAAAAAATAGGAACACGGAAGAAATGGCAACATTCAAACCAACAGTGCGCGGTGAGCGCAGGGACGGATTCATGCAGGTCTATATCCGGGTCACGCACCGCAAGCGTCACGGATACATCAAGACCGACAAGATGATTACCCGAAAGGAACTGACCAAGACCAAGGAAATCAAAGACCCCTTTGTGCTGAACTACTGCACCGAGCGGATTATGGAGTTCAACGAGCGGCTGAACCGCAAGGACATCAGCCAGTGGACGGTCGCGGAGGTGGTGGACTACCTGCTGAAAGGTAACGAGGACATCTGCTTCAGCGACTATGCGCGTCAGCACATCGACCGCTTGATTGACCGAGGGCAGGAGCGGAACTCCAAGAACTACAAACTTGCCCTGCAACACATGGAGAGATTCTTCGGGACGAACAAAATCATGTTCGGGCAGCTGACCTCAACGCAGGTGAACCGATGGATTGCCACGCTCGATCAGACGCGCAGGGCAAAGGAGATGTACCCAGTCTGCATGAGGCAGGTGTTTCGGGCGGCTGTCAGCGAGTACAACGACTATGACAACGGCATCATCAGAATCAAGACCAATCCGTGGGGCAAGGTGAAGATACCGCAGGCGGACCGGTCGGAGAAGATTGCCATCAGTCCCGAAGAGTGCAGGCTGTTTTTCGCGGCTCCCCTGCCTGCCACTCGCATGATAGGCCCATTGCCCGAACTGGGGCGCGATGTGGCGAAGATGGTGCTGTGTCTTGCAGGCATGAACACGGTGGACATCTACGAGATGCGCAAGGAGAACTACCGAAACGGCTGTATCTGCTACAAGCGTGCCAAAACGCGCAAGGTACGCACCGATGACGCATACATCGAGATGAGGGTCGAGCCGATAATACAGCCGTTAGTTGAGAAATATCTTGCCGAGGCTGACGACCCCTACTTGTTCAATTTCCACAATCGGTTCTCGTCCTCGGATTCTTTCTGTGCGAATGTGAATACCGGCATAAAGCAGCTCTGCAAGAGCATGGGGATAGTGCAAAAGGACTGGTACTGCGTATATACGTTCCGTCACACATGGGGAACTGTCGCGCAGAACGACTGCGGGGCGAGTGTCGCGGAGGTGGCGTTTGGCATGAACCACTCGCATGGACACACGGTGACGCGAGGATACATCAAGATTGATTTCACCCCGGCCTGGGAACTGAACGCCAAAGTGATTGACTTTATCTTTTTCTCCACGGCGAAGAGCAAGCAGGGACTGGCGCGAGGTGTCGAAGAGCCTGCCGACAAGTTGTTCAGACTTTCGCCCAAGGCTATGGTCTATGCGAGAGCCTATTTTCGCGGAGAGGTTCTTGCCGAGGTCAGCGACATCGGTTTCGGCAATGTGGAGGCGGTCATCACTAAACTTGCCGTGATGTTGCCCGACACAATCCCGACCGGGTGTGCCGTGCAGTTTCGCATAAAGAACGTGGACGCTGACCGCGAGGTGGTCTATGAGCGCACGAAAGGAAAAGGGTTTTGACATGGCGCAAAGATAGCACGCGGCCAGGCCCCCTTGTTTTTAAGTTTTGCTTCACGCCCGACTTTGTTTCATCGCAGAGCCGGGCATTCTCTTTTTCTTTTTGCGCGGAACTTTTTTCTTTTTCTCTTCCTGCGGAGCAGGCTGCGGAGCGTCAGCCAAAAGAAAAAATCTTCTCAAAAAAAAATTTTTTAATGTCGGCGTCGGCGTCGTCGGAGCGAAGCGAACTATATTCCGACTCCTACTCCATAGAAAAACTTTGATTTAAGTTTTTCTTCCTTTATCCTATATCCGTAGTATTATATTCGACTTAATATAATACGTCCATATTCCATAGAGGACTTCCATAAAGGATATTCCCACGCGCGCGCGTGAAGGTATGCCTTTGGTTCTATCTCGGTTATTGAAATGGCGGTGTCGGTGGAAACCATAGGTTATATTTTGGTTAGGTTTTGGTTTGTGTTTGGTTACACTTTGGTTTGCTTTTGGTTTTCGTTTGGTTCTATCTCGGTTATTGAAATGGCGGTGTCGGTGGAAAGAAAAAAGCGACATATCCTCACGGACGGGTCGCTTTCGAGTTTATTAATTTTCACGTTATTCACTATGAGCAAAAACCTATGGTTGTGTCTAAAAGTAGATTGGATAGACGGTCGGGCGCGTCAGTCATCGTCCTCGTCAGTTTCTCCGCAGAGGTCACGCAGTCTGTCCTCTATCGTGATGGATGAATGAACGTCCATATCGACCTCAACGGCTTTCATCTTCGGCGTGTGGAACTCAAGCAGGCGCAGTTCCGCGCTGACACGCTCGTTAGCGTCCAGTACCATCATATCCACATCGAAGTCCGACATCTGTATCGGGTTGCCGTCAGCGTCAGCCAGTATCCTTGAACTGAGTATAACGCCGTCCTTGTCGGTGAAATCAATCTTGCGAGGCGTGCCGTCAGCCTCTGTCTGCGGCTTCGGCTCAAAGTATGCGAGGCTATGAGCGCGAAGATACCCTTTGAGAGGGTTTTTCTTGTTGGGCGTACCCTTTTGTCGCCCACCGGTTTTCTTTCCTAATGCCATAACTCAAAACTTAAAAGTTACCTACAAATATACAGCCGTAAATTAGCGCACGAATTATAACTTTTGAAACATAGTCAACATGATTGGAAGTTTAGTAGGCGCAGGCTTGTCGGCTGTCGGGAGCATTTTCGGCGGTATCTCGGCGAGTAAAGCCATGAAGAAAGTCAAAAAAAATTTGCAGGCTCAACAGCAGGCAAACAAGGACTGGTATAACCGCCGATACTATGAGGATGCCACACAGCGTGCGGACGCTCAACGCATACTGACTAAGACGGAGGAATCAATCCGCAACCGCAATCAGCAGGCCGCAGGAGCGCAGGCTGTCATGGGCGGTACGGAAGAAAGCGTTGCAGCCGCCAAGGCCGCCAACAATCAGGCTCTCGCCGATGCTACCTCGCAGATTGCCGTCAATGCCGAGGCACGCAAAGACCAGATCGAGCAGACGTATCAGCAACGTGACGCGCAGATTAATGACGCGCTCAATAATCTTGAACAACAGAAGGCGCAGGCTATCTCGTCAGCCGTGCAGGGTGTGGCACAGGCAGGTGCAGGCATAGCAGGAGCTTTCTAATTTCCCCTATATATGGCAGAAGAAGATAAAAACCCAGTATGGCCACAGCCGTATGACTTCAGACAGAGTCAGCCCCCGTCCGAGGAAATACCGCCAGCCTCTCCTGCGTCCCCGGCTCCTGAAGAAGAGCCGACAGGACTGGAGGCAGTACAGTACGATAAGGTAACCAATCAAGGCGCACCCGACAACCCCAAGAATGCACGTGAGGTGGTGGAGCGTGGTGTTGTCAATGTTGCTAATCCATCATCTCCTGCGGCCTCCACCGACACTGAACACGAAACTCCTGCGCTCTCGCCCGAACAGCAACAGCGCGTGGACGCTACCGCCGGAACTGACCGCCAAATCAAGACCATTCAAGACTGGATGGACTCGGAAGAGAACCGACCCGAAACGCCCGAACAGCGCAAGAAGCGTGAGCGCAGGGAGAAGTCGAAACGCATCATCGCCGCCGTAAGTGACGGCATTTCGGCGTTGAGCAACCTTTTCTTTACGACCCAGTATGCCCCCAATATGTACAACCATGAGAAAGGGAGCATGACCACCTCCGTGGGGAAACGGCTCGATCAACTCAAAGCCGAGCGCGAAAAGAAGCGCGACCAGTATCTTAACTTCTCCCTCAAACTCGGCGACCTTGAGAATCAGCGTGCCGCTACCCTGCGTGAACTGGAAGCACAGCAGGAACGGCAGAAACTCGCACGCGAAAAGGCTCAACGAGAGGCAGAGGCACACGGATGGCTTGCAGCTCTGCAACCCGACAAACAGCGTGAGCAGAAAGGAAAAGCCGACCGAGCCGAGCAGGAAGCAATCGTGGCGCAAGCAGAAGCCGAGGCTGCTCCCGAAATGCAGAGAGCCAAACTTGCCACCGAGAAAGCGCGTAGAGGAAGTTATGACGCATCTGCCGCAAATTCCCGTGCATCTGCCGCCGCTCATAACCGCTCCAACGTGTCGGAGTTCTCGGCATGGGATGAAAACGGACGTGAGCATAAGTTCCGCACCAAAGAAGCAGCCGATGCCTACGCTAAACAGCACGGCACATGGCAGGAAGAGGACGTATCGGAAACCACTAACACCGAAACACGGCGCACTCCCGAATCCAAGCCACAACAGCGTACATCGACCAAGACCAAGAAGAGCGGTCATCCTGCACGGCCCGCGCCCGAAGATAACACACCGCCGAGCCGTAGAACAAACAACGACAACACTCCACCAAGCAGACGATAATTCGATATGGCAACAAATAGCGATGATATTAAGTGGCTATACGGCAAATTGAAAGCCAAAGGCTACAATGTTGGCACGGAGCAGGAGTTCACATCCTCTCTTGCCAACGAAGCAGACCGCCAGTGGTACTATGAGAAAGCCAAGGGCATGGGTCTGAACATGGGGAGCATGGCAGATTTCAACAGTATGTATGCTCCGCAGACGGCTCAACCTGCCCCTGCGCCTGCCTCCGCGCCTCGTCAGCAGGCAACCCCGGCGGCTCATGCCCCGGCTTCCACGCCTGCACCTACAGCGCAAGCCCCGACCCGGTCAGCACCTGCGCCCGCTCCTCAACAGCCAAAGCAACCTGCATGGCAACCCACCGAACAGGATAAGATACGGATGTCGTATCAGATTCACACCATGCTGAACGATTTCAATCAGCGTTCAAGAGAGCGTATTGCACAAGTTCAACGCATGACCGAGCCGTTCACAGCCGAGGGCAGGAAGAAGAGGGCCGCCAAGAAGTTCCAAGCACAACTCGCAGGGACTAAGACAACCGCAGGACCGGGGCTTAACGTTCCATCCAGTCAAATTTATGACGGCGGTTCGCCACAGCCTTATGGTGTGGAGTATGTTGACGGCAAGCCAGTAACCCAGTGGCTCATGCCCGATGGCAGTCTGACAACAAGCCAGTTCGCGGCCGACCGCGCCGAGGATACCGCTCGTAAAAATAGGTTGCGTCACCAGTTTGAGAACCGCATGAAGCAGAACGGACTTGACCCTGCCAAGCCCGAAGATGTGGAGGTGCAGGCGCAGTATGACGCACAGGCCCCTGCCTATGATGCCGTGGCGGAACTTTGGCAGGAAGCCGAGGCCGCGCACAAGGCAGACAAAGAGCGCAATGCCGACCGCGAATGGAGCAATTATGCCGCTATGGGCGGTGGACGTGAAATGCGTATCGTTACAACGTCCATGAACCGCCACGCCGACAATATTTCACACATGACACGCTTTGACCTCCAGAAGATGATGGACAATGCGTGGGCGCGTGCAGGCTCAAAGGTGACTGCCAACTGCTACAACCGCCTGCGTCAGCAATACTCGGACGCTCCCGAAGAGGAATTGCAGGCAACCGCATCGCAGATGGCACGCCAGTTAACCGACAATGCCGTATATCAGTATGCCGTTCAGCAGAACACGCCAAAAAGTACACTGGAATACTTCGGTCGTACTGTCGCCGACATGAACGTGATTAACTCGATCAGCAAAGGTCTTGCCCGAAGCCAAGCAGGAACGAGTGGCGACCTTGCAGCTTACGAGGCCGCTATGGGCGAGTATGGCAAGAATCACCGCGTGGCACAGATTGCAGGCACCGTTATCGGTATGGCGGTTGACCCCGTGACATGGGTGTCGGGCGGTGTCGGCTCACTTGCAGGCAAAGGAGCAATCAACATCGGCGGTCGTATCGTAGCAGGCAGAGCCGCCACATCAATGAGTACACAGGTAGGCTCACGCCTCTTCTCGTCCTCGCTCACCGGTCGTATCATCACCGGGGCGGCCGCAGGCGGTGTCAACTTCGCCACATACGAAATGCTGAAAGAGGGTGAGAGCCAGTTCCTGCACGGCGGTCACATCAACCCCGAAACTGGAGAGAACGAGGGCTATTCAGCCGGAGCGGTGTTGAGCGCAGGCGGTCATGGCCTCATACTCGGTAGCGTGACTGGCACATTGTCGCCAGTCATCGGCAATGTCGCTGACAAAACTGTCAAGGCAACCACCTCCACAGCAGGCAAGGCAGGCGTGCGCCTCGGCGAGGTTGCAGTATCGACCCTTGCCGAGGGTACAATATTCTCTGTTCCCGAATGGATAAACGGCGATGCCGATGCAATGGACGTGTGGACTGACAACATGGCGATGATGTTAGGCTTCAAGGCACAGCACGGACTCAAGAGCGCACCGCGAGTTATCGCCAGTCTGCGCCCAGTCAAGCCGGTTGACGGCCGACCGCTCACGCAGGCAGAGCGCAACCACAACCGCATGGACTTCGAGGAACGTCTGCGCAGGAATTTGGATGCAAGCCCGAGCGATTTGTCATTCACCGCCGATGAGCGCGAAGAACTGCGCAGAGCAGGCTATGGCGAACTTGCCGACCTGTTCAGCCGTGACCGAGTGCAGGAAGCATCTCAGCCTAACCCTGCCGAGGGAGCAATCGAGTTGAGAGCCGAGCGTGTTGAGGCTGAAACAATCAGTCGCAATCCCGAATTTGACGGCTATTCCTCAATGGAAGAACTCATGCAGGACGGCAATGTAAGCCAGTCCGCACGCGCAAAAGCCTACTATATTCTTACAGGGCGCAGACTTCCGATGGCTTCCGTTACTGGCTACACCACCAACACGGACGCTGACGGACGTGTAACCGTCAACTCCATAGCCGCCAATGGCGAGGTCGTTACCAGTCGCACATTTAAGAACGAGCAGGAAGCCAAGCAGGAAACCGACAATATCATGCGTCAGGCAGAGCTCAACTCGGTAGACGTTGGTGAACGGTACAAGGAAGCCGTTGCCGATGACATGGTGCTTGATGCCGCTATCAGCGAGGTGTCGCCCGGTGCCGACCCTGCAACCATCAAGAGAATCTACCGCGCTGTCAAGGCAGGCAACAAGGACGTGACCGAATTGCAGAAGCAGTTGGTTGAGTTCCTTGATGACGCTATTGAGCGCAACCGCGACATTGCAGACCGCTATCGCCCCGAAGCAATCCGCGAGGCTCTGAAAGAGGAAACTGGCATTGATGTAGATGCAGTCCTGCGGAAGATGCCGAGCAAGCGCACCAAAGCGGAGCAGGATGCCGTCAAGACGTATCTTGAACGGCTCTTCCCCGAAGAGGCACGTCAGCAGGCCTCCGAGCCTACCGCAGAGCAGGCAGAGGCTCAGAGCCAGTATGAACAGGGTCGTGAGTTGTTCGGACGCTTTGAAGAGGGCGACCCGACCGTGCAGGCTGACGTGGACGCTATCGCCCTGCGTATGCAGGAAGCATACCAAGCGGTTGAGGACGCTTTCGGTTCGGAAGCCGAATACTATATGTTCCATGTCAATGAAAATCCGTGGGTGTTGGTCGATGACCCCGAACTGACCGTTGAGCAGAAAGACGCTGTCCTCTACTACATCAATGCAAAGGCGGCTCTTGACGGCGTTATGGACGCTTCCAACGAGGTAGCCGACCGCAAGCGTGCCGAGGTTGAGGAAAGCGTTGCCAAGCGCACCCACAAGGACAACGGCGTGATTATCCCTGCCACCATGAAAGTGGATGACCGACCAGTCTATATCGTCAAGGGTGATGTAGTCATGTTCCCCGATGGCTCTGCCGTTGACGTTCACAACTCTTCGGAGAGTGTCGTTGTCATGGATGCGCAGACTGGGGAATATCAGTTTACATCCCCCGACCAAATCTTCAAAGTGTCCGAGGCTGTCAATCCGCAGGACGAACTGGACACCGCTTTGTCGGTGATCGAGCAGGAGCAGATGAATATCTTTGGCGACAATGCCCTTGCCCCCGAAGAATCTGCCGAGGGTGAAGATCCACAGCCGGACGGAGCAGACCCATTCGCCCAGCCTGCCGAAGCGGAAACACCTGCGACCGCCGATACCGAGGCATACGACCGAGGCTATGAAAGCGGACTAAACGATGCAAAGAATTTCGATGATGTCAAACTCAATGCCGAGATTGAAAACCTCCGCAATGATGCAGACCGACTGACAGACTTCGGCCGTGGCATGCTTGAGGCTTACGAATACGAGCAACAGAACAGGACGATGGAAGCGCAGAGCGTTCCCGAAATGCCCGAAACGGTTCCAAGTGCAGAAAATGGACAGCAGACCGCACTCTCGCGCATCCCCCTCAACGAGAAAGGAGAGCCGAGTTTTGAAGCCGTGGATAAGGAAACGGCCTGGGATGGACTTGTTGAGGCTGTCGGCGGTGAGGATGATGCCGTTGAAATCGCGTTGGCGCAGGTTCAGCAGGCTACCGCCGACCTCGAAGCACTCAATAAGAAGCCGCCGACAATGAAGGCCCCCAAACTGAAGGGTTCGCCAATGGCCATGGCAGAAGCCAAGCGCAAGGCAGCCGAGCAGTATCAGAACGACCTCGCCCTGTACAATCAGCAGATTGCCGAGGCGCAGGCACGCATTGACGCATGGAACGGCATTGTCGCCGTCCACAACACGCGCAAAGCCGAGCTGCGCCGTCAGCAGGAAGAGGAACGCCGTCAGCGTGACGCAATCGCCCATGATAAGGCTGTCGCCCGATTTGAAGAGGAACAGCGCATCAAGGCAGAGAAGCAGGCCGAGCAGGAGCGCATCGGCGTTCATGCCGTCAATCCCAAGATTAAGGAGAAGTGGGACGCGGCTCCCAAAGTAGAGGGCAACGAGGACGCGCTGACGCTTCCCGACGGCTCTACCATATCAGGCCGCTATGTCCTTACCGAGGCAGGAGCCGCCTCGCCCAGTCATGACGCGAACAACGGCTATGTGCCGACAGAGGGCTTCCCGATTGACGAGAACGGCCAGAGCGTTAACGACCGCGACTATTTCCGCGACAAGGACGCACAGCAGAAAGTCGAGGGCATGGCAAGCAGTTATGACAACCGCGCCCTGCAAGACCCCGTAATCGTCAGCAAGGACGGCGTTGTGATGTCGGGCAACAACCGCACCATGTCGGGCGACCTCGCCGCACGCAGAGGCACTGACAAGGCATACGTTGACTATCTCGCCCAGTTCGGTCATAGGAAGTACGGCTTTACTCCGGAGCAGGTCACCGGCATGAAGAATCCGCGCGTGGTGTTCGTGCCGGACGAGGCTCTTCCCTACGATGCCACAACCTTTGCTCGGTTCAACGCGCAGGAGAAGAAATCGCAGGGCAAGCCCGAAGCCGCCGTGAAACTCGGCAAGATTGTCCCCGACAATGTGTTCAACGTTATTGTCAACGACATCAGCCGTTACGACCGCCTTTCGGATTACTATGCAGACGAGAAAGCCGTAGCGCAGGCTCTTGGCGCACTCATGCAGGCAGGAGTCATCAACGATATGCAGATGCCCGAACTGCGGACAGGCACGGCGTTGTCGGCCGCAGGAAAGGAACTTATCGAGAACACTCTTATCGGCAAGGTTTTCCAAGCCTCGCCCGATGCCGTGCGTCAGATTATCTCCGTTCCGACCCTGCGCCAGTCTATCGTCATGGGATTGAGCGAGATTGCCAACAACCGCACACTCGCCCGAAACGGCTACGACATCAGCGATGAACTTTCAAAAGCCGTTGACCTTGTCGCCCGTGCCAAGACTGCGATGCCTGACGTTTACACCAATGGAATGCCAGTGTCGCCTTTCGGACGTATGCAGGGCTTGTTTGATGACGAGTTCGGCGACAGCCGTGTAACAGACGCTACCGCTCTCCTGCTTGCCGACATACTCAACAGTGGACGTCCGAGCGACCTCCGCAAGATTCTGACTACCTACAACAACGAGGCTTCGCAGGCTTCGGGCGGTCAGATGGATATGTTCTCCGGCTCGATCCCGACCAAAGAAGAAATACTCACAACCGTAATCGAACATTTCAGAAATGCAACCCCAAAAGAACAGCAAGCACTCGTGGACGCTGCCATTGCGGAGCGCAAGCGCAGAGCCGAAGCAGACGCAGAACAGCGTGAACGAAGCGAGGCAAGTGAACAAACTTCGCATGATGATGAACGCCGTGCAGAGCCTCAACAGCCAGTCGCAGGCGACACAGAGTTAGAGCCACTCGGCAAAGACCGCAACGACCCCTACGAGGACACCCCCGAAGAAGCCGCACTCCGCGCACGAATCAGCGTTGGCGAAGAATGGGAAGAGGAAGGCCCCACGCCCGACAAGCTCATCTACAAACGTAAACTCTACGTTGACGGCAAGCATGAGGTCATCCAAACAGACGCTCCCGACAAAAACGGCTCATATACTGGCAGTCAGTTGACCTTTGACGGCCGCGACTTCGGCGACTTCAAGGAGATTGCCGACTACATTGACGGCGGTATGCAGGCACAGCAGGCAGAACCGACCGAGGCGCAGAAAGCCGCAGGCAACTATAAGATGGAACACCGCCGTGTTGACGGCTACAACATCAGCATAGAGAATGCCAAAGGCAGTGTGCGCCGTGGTACTGGAGCGGACGGCAAGCCGTGGGAAACCACCATGCAGAACGACTACGGATATATCCGTGGAACTGAGGGCGTGGACGGCGACCACATTGACGTGTTCCTTTCCGACACTCCCGAAGAGGGCGATGTGTTTGTCGTTGACCAAGTGAACGAGGACGGCTCATTTGACGAGCATAAGGTTATGTACGGCTTCCCCACGGAGCAGGCCGCGCGTGACGCGTACCTCTCCAACTATGAGCCGGGTTGGACCGGCCTCGGTGCGATTACTCACGTCAGCAAGGACGAGTTCAAGAAGTGGATTCAGTCGAGCAGACGCAAGACCAAGCCCTTTGCCGAGTACAAGAGCGTAAAGCCTATTGAGGGCAATGGCATGATTGGGCGTTCACTCACCGAGCAGGAAGCAACAGAGTTGATTGCACGAATGAAAGCTGCCGCTGAGGTTGCCCCCTCAATTGAACTCACTCCCGAAAACTGGATTGCTCAGTTCGGAGAGGACGGCACTGTTGAAACTCCTATCGGCATTGTCAAGATGGGTGCTAACCAGTTGCTGAAACTCTACTCACTGAAAAGGACAGAGTATTTCAGCATGATACACCCCACACTCAACACTCCCGATGTCATCATTGAGAAAAACGCACCTGCTGAAGGTGCAGAGCGAGACAGCAAATATCTGTTTGTAAAGACGTTCATCAAACCCGATGGAAGCCGTCTTGTGCATTTTGAATCTGTAACCGTTCAGCGTGACGGCATGGAGGTATCAATAAGCAGTCATGAAGCCGAGGGTAAAGCAATAAAGAAAGAGATGCAGAATGGTAAAATTCTACATCTCTCTGAAAGTTTGTCCCCCAGTTCTGAAAGGTACTTAACCGAGGCTCCGAGTGAATCGGAGGGACCGGACCTTGTTCCTACGTCCGACAATATTGTTAAGGGGAAAGAGCGTGAGGACGGGCAATCCCTCATACTGTCCTCCGAATCTTCGGAGGAGGCCGGTGCCCTTTCCGGCCCTACGCTCGACTCGCCTTCTGACCGCAAAGTTAATACTTTGTCAGCATATAAACAAACGGAGAGTGCGGAAAGTTCTGAACCGTACACCATTACGCCGACAACCTACACCAACAAGAAAGGCAAGACGAGCGATGTTCACCTTGTCAAGTTCAACCGCGAACTGACCGCCGAGGAAAAGGCGGCTCTTGACACATTCGCGCGTGAGCCTCTCACCGAGGGTAAGAAAACCTCTCGCGGTTGGTATGACCGCAAGCAGGGCGGTTACATGATGCGCAGTGAGGAAGCTGCACGCCAACTCGCCGAGATGATTGGCAACGAGGAAGCGGTTGCGGACGCACAGCCCATGACTTCCGATGAACTCCGTGAGGCTGTCGCTCCTGCGGCTTCTGCGGAGAAGAAGCCTGCACGGAAGCCGAAGAAAGCACCTATCAACCGCGTCAGTCTTGAAGATGTGATGACCGACCTGTCGACCAAAGGCGAAACCAAGTTGAGCGACCATGCCGAGCCAGTCAAGGCAGAGCCGGAGCAACAGCACGAAATCAGCGATGACGAAATGAAGTCGTTGGCTGACGAGCTGCGCGACCTGTTGGGCATCGGCGATGACGAGGGCGACACCAACATCAAGTTCCGCGACCCCGGCGAACTGACAGCGCAGGAGCGTCAGCGCATCCAGTCCGCAGGCATCCGTCTTGCTATGGGCCTTATCGAGCGAGGTACTACGGCATTCCCCGACTATGCCACCAAGATGGTGGGATTGTTGGGCGACAAGATACGTCCGTGGCTCAAATCGTTCTATGAGGGCGCACGCTGGACACCCGGCTACGACAAATACACCTTTACCCCGACCGAGCAGGTTGCCACGTTTGACGTGCAGAACTTCGACAAGAAGCAGGCAGACCCAATCGCGCAGGCCGCTATGATTGTGGAAGAGCGCAAAGCCGGGGCAGCATCCGCGCAGGCGCAGAAAGAACTTACCGAAACCCGAAACAAAAACCGAAGAGAAAATGACAAGCAGACAGAAGCAGATACAGCTGCTCTTGCAGAAAAAGCAGAGGCTGTTGCAGGCGAAGCAGAAGTTACAGCGCAAAGCGCAGGAACTGGAGAAGCAGGACGCAAGCGCATCCTCCGCGACCTCAAACGAGTAGATGACACCCTTGAAGAGGTCAACGACCAGTTGGCACTTCTCGGCTATTATGAGGCCGAAGAGGTTGACAAGGATTTCAACGAGGCATACGGCTATATGCGCAATGCCGAGAAGAAAGCCGTCAAGGATGCAGTTGATCTCGCCAAACAACTTGTGAACGACCTCGGCCTGGGACTTGATAAGGTTACTGGCTCTACAACCGCCAACCGTGGCAAGAGAAAGAACGCCGTTACCGCGAATATCGCGCCCGCAGGTGGTGACATATCCATACGCCTGCCCCTCAATGAGGGCCGCGAACTCTACATTACTATCGGTCTTGACCCGTCAGTAACGCCGGGCGATGTGACATACAGCGGAGATAACCTGCAAACCACTCGCATCATGTACCGCGTTGAATGGCCCGATGAGAAAGGTCATGTGTCGTTCGACCGCATGGGGCGTAACTGTTGGGCAGATGCCAACGTGACCTATGCCGACCTGCTCAATGGCATTCAGCGCGAGGCGAAGGAATACCTGCCGTCCTCAACTCCTGCCGAAGAGCCTGCAAAGGCAGAACCGCAGAAAGAAGCCTATCACGGCACCGTCACTTTGAAAGACGGACGCGAGGCTGTTGTCATATCGGCTAACCATGTGCAGAACATTGGAGAGCCGTCCCGACTGACTGACTACATCGTTGGTGTGAAAGGTGAGCCGGGTACAATCAAAATCTCTCCCGATGAGATTGCCCATGCAGGCGCACCGACCGCCGAGGACAAACCCTCGACCCCTGCCCAAGCAGAGGAAACCCACAATGGCTACAAGATTGGCGATGAAGTCTTGTGGGACCGTTACGGCAACGACAAGTGGGAAAAGCAGACGATTGTAGATTTTGAGAAAGACGGAAGCCCCATATTCGATTCTATGGGAATGGGCATGATGATGGAAATCGGCGACTGGTCACGCATCAAGCCTGCTGACGGCATATTCGGAGAGGCACAGCGTGTCGTCCGTAAGACTGCCGAGGATAAGCAGGCACGCGCAGAACGCGCTAATGCCGTAGCCGATGAGGTCATGCAAGACAAAATGGTTTCGGAAATCTTCGACATCTACATGAAGAAGTTTGGCTCTCGCAAGGAAGAACTTGCCGACACATGGAGTGAGGGCAAGTCCGAGGCTATCAACATCCGTCTGCCTTATGTCCGCAGGCAAATCACACAGCGTCTTGTGGCTGATAAAATCTTCAGCACCGAGAAAGAGGCTGACAGATTCTTCCATGACGAGATTCTTCCGCGCCTTGAAAAGCAATGGATGAGCAAAGCCGCGACCGACAATGCCGTCAGCGTACTGAAAGGCGGTAAGAAGCCTGCCAAGAAACGTACCGAAGTCAAACCCGAACAGCCTGTCGCAGACCTCTTCGGCGGTTTGTTCGATGAACCCATAAGCAATGAAAAGAAAACTGACGTACAACCTCGCCCCGGCACTGCCGAGCGAGAAAGAGGACACGAACCTCAATCGCATGAACCGTTGGGAGAGAGCCAACGGAATGAAGTTAAAGGAACTGACCGACGAGGAATGGGTGGACGTAGTAGCGTCAATCCTATGTCTGACGGAGAGCGAGGCGCAGGCGTACCTCGAAAGCCTAAGAGCCAACCAGTAATTGAGCCGGTCCCCGAATCGGAGCGGAAGAATGTCCGTAACAACCATGCCGAGCGCGGTGTTGACTATGCCCCCAAAGGCGAGGACGCACGCATCAAGGCTAACATGGAAGCGATAGAACTTGCCAAGCGACTGCTTGACGCAGGCGAAACCGCCACACCCGAACAGATGGCCGTACTCCGTAAGTTCAGCGGTTGGGGTGGACTGGGTAAGGCTTTCAACGAGCAGGGCTACACTCCGAACCCGATTGCCAAACGTCTGAAAGAACTACTGGGCGAGGACGGCTATCAAGACGCTGTTGACAGTCGCCGTTCCGCATATTACACTCCAGCCGAGGTCATAGACACCATGTGGGATGTTGCACGCGCTATGGGCTTCAAGGGCGGCAATGTGCTTGAGGGGTCAGCAGGTATCGGCAACATCATCGGACTTATGCCTACCGACATGAGTGAGCGCAGCTCAATCCATGCCGTTGAGATTGACCGCACCACTGGCGGAATCCTCTCGTTGCTCTACCCGGATGCCAAAGTGGAGATACAAGGCTTTGAGAAAACGCGAGTGCAGAACGGCACCGTTGACCTCGCCATTACCAACGTGCCTTTCATCACTGGCGCGAAAGTGTTTGACGAGACAGGCGACAAAGACCTCTCCAAGAAATTCCATGACATCCACGATTTCTGCATTGCGAAGAATATCCGCAAACTCCGTGAGGGCGGTATCGGCATATTTATCACGTCAAGCGGTACGATGGACAACTCAAAGGAACTTCGCCTTTGGATTATCGGCGAGGGTAATGCTGACGTTGTAGGTGCTTTCCGTATGCACAACAAGACATTCGGAGGCACCGGGGCAACCTCGGACATCATCGTTGTACGCAAGCGCGTCAATGGCAAACCCTCACCCAATGCCATAGACGTGACGGATGCAATAGGCGTGCGCGTGGCTGACTACGATACTGGCGACACTCGCAAGGTCAAAGGTCAGGAAATTCCCGTCATCAAGCAGTACAGCATGATGTACAACAAGTATTTTGCGGAACACCCGGAGAATATGGCAGGCGAGATGATGTTCAACTTTGAACGTGGGGAAACACGCTTCCCGACCAGTCGCGCCCTCTTCCCAGTCAAGGAAAAGGAGCAGTCGAAGATGTTGGTCGAATGGGCAGGCAGTTTCGCTGACATGGAAGAGGAAGCCACAGCCGCGCCGAAAGTCGAAGATGAGATAACACGAATCAATGAGCAACTCGGAGAGGGTGTCAAAGAGGGAAGCATGGTGCTGAACTCGCAGGGCGAACTCTGCATGGCACGAATGGGCGAGGCTGTTCCTCTCGGACTGAATAAGAACAAGGTCAAGGGTCACACCAAAGCAGAGTGTTTCAAAGCATATTCGGCTATCAAGAAAGCGTTGTCTGATGTGCTTGAATACCAGTCGAGCAATGAGGGTGACGAGGGACTTGCACCTCTTCTGAAAGAGTTGAACCGCGCCTTTGACACATTCACACGCACCTACGGCAACCTGCACAAGAACACCGCAATATCATTCCTGCGCAACGATGTTGACTTCTCAAGCATCCTCGCACTGGAAACATATTCCGAGAAAGGCGATAAGAAAGGCAACAAGGTTGTCAAGGTCGGTAAGACTGACATTTTCAGCCGCCGAGTTATTGACACCGAGAAAGAGCCACAGCCTACTACCATCAAAGACGCTATCCTCGCAAGCCTCTACAAGAGTGGCGGTGTTGATGTTGAGTATATCGGCCAGGCCCTCGGCAAACCGACCGAGGAGGTGAAGCGCGAAATCGTGTCAAGCGGACTCGGCTTTGAGAATCCGTCAACAGGCACTATGGAGGTATCTTACAAATACCTTTCGGGCAATGTGCGCGAAAAGCTGCACATCGCGCAGGAGAACAATGCAGACGGCAGGTATGACGCGAATATCAAGGCTCTTGAGGGAGTAATGCCGATGACCATACCTGCGCACCTCATTGAATTCTCATTGGGTTCATCGTGGATCGAGCCGAAACTATATGAGGACTTCGTGTTTGAAAAGACTGGTCTGCGCGTCACTCTCACCAACGCAGGCGGCACATGGTTCATGAAAACTCCGTGGAGTACATTCAACGAGAAGAACCGCGCTATGGCTGTTGTCAGCAAGATGTGTGACAAGACTATCATGGGTCACGAACTCATTGAAGCCGCCATCACCAACAGACAGATAACCGTCAGCAAGACCGAGAAGCACTATGACGGCTCAACCGAAACGATAACCGACAAGGCGGCCACCGCCGAGTGCGGCACCAAAGTTGACGAGATACGAGCAGAGTTCAAGGACTGGGCGCGTGAGCATATGCAGGCTGACCCTGCAATGTCGGCACGCATCGAGCAGACCTACAACGACCAGTTCAACAACTATGTGCCTATGTCTATCCCGGACGAGTTCGTTCCCCAGCACTTCGGCGGTCAAGTCAGCGAGCTGCACGGACATCCCTTTGCCCTGCGTCCTCATCAAGGCAGAGCCGTGGTAAGAGGAACGACCGAACCTATCCTGCTTGCGCATGAGGTAGGTACTGGTAAGGCCTATACACTCATTACTACGGCGATGGAAATGCGCAGACTCGGCACAGCACGCAAGCCTATGATTGTCGTTCAGAATGCGACAGTCGGTCAGTTTGTGGAGAGTGCAAAGGAAATCTATCCCAATGCAAAGGTGCTGACAATTGAGGAAGCCGACCGCACAGCCGAGGGCCGCAAGAATTTCTATGCCAAAATCAAGTACAACGACTGGGATATGATTGTCGTTCCCCAGTCCGTATTTGAGCGCATCCCCGACAGCGAGGAACGTGAAATGGCATACGTCAAGGACATCATCGAAGAGAAGATGAAAGTTCTTGAAGCCATGCGCGATGCTGATTCAGACGGACGCAGTATGATTGTTCGCCAAGCCGAAAGGGAACTTGCAGAGCAGGAAGCGCGTCTTGCCGAACTGACCGAAACAATGCAGGTCAAGAAGAAGAAACGCGATGAGAAGCGCGAGGCCACCACTCGTCAGAATGCCGAGGTTCGTGCATTGGAAATGCTTGACCGCGAGGTGGACGATGTAGAGAACTTTGACGATATGGGCATTGACGCAATCCTTGTGGACGAGGCCCACGAATACAAGCACCTCGGTTTCGCCACCGCCATGCAACGCGGAGTAAAGGGCGTTGACCCCTCATACAGCAAGAAGTCGCAGGGCGTGTTCCTTAAGGCACAAGCCGTCATGGAGCGCAACAACGGACGCAATGTAGTGTTCGCCACCGGTACGCCTATCTCCAACACAGCCGCCGAGATATGGACGTTCATGCGCTATCTCATGCCAGTTGACACGATGAAATCCTACGGCATCTACTACTTTGACGATTTTGTCCGCAACTTCGGCAACATCGCGCAGATGGTAGAGTTCTCGACCAATGGCAAGTTCAAAGAGAACAACCGCTTCGCAGGATATGTGAACCTGCCCGAACTCGTGCGTATATGGAGCAGTGTCGCCGATACTGTTCTCACACGCGAGGCAGGCGGTGTAAGCGACAAGATTCCCGACATGGAAGGCGGTAAGCCGCAGGACATCTACCTGCCGCAGACCCGCGCCCTGCGCAGTGTCATGAAGTACGTCAAGGCAGAACTTGACCGCTACGACAAGATGACTGGCAAGGAAAAGAAAGAGAACAGCCATATTCCGCTCACGATGTACGGCATTGCAAAGGCAGCCGCCGTTGACGTGCGCCTTGTCGTTCCCAACGCCGAGGATGACCCCAACAGCAAGACCAATGCGACCGTGCGCGAAACCTTGCGCTCACTCCGCGACAGCGAGAAATACAAAGGCACAGTCGCAATCTTCTCCGACAACTATCAGAATAAGCAGAGCGGATTCAACCTCTATGAGGATATTCGCAAGAAACTCATAGCCGAGGGCGTTCCTGCCGAGCAGATAGTTGTCATCAAGCCGGGCATGACTGTCAAGAGGAAACTGGACATCTTCGAGAAAGTCAACGCAGGTGAAATCCGTGTCATCATGGGTTCAACCTTTACTCTCGGTACTGGCGTGAACATACAGGAACGCCTGCACACCCTCATCCATGTGGACGCGCCCAACCGACCGATGGACTACACACAGCGCAACGGACGCGCCCTGCGACAGGGCAACCTGCACAAGGATATGGGCATACCCGTCCGCATTATCCGCTTCGGTGTTGAGGACAGCCTTGACGTTACCGCATATCAGCGTCTTAAAACCAAAGGCGCGATAGCCGATTCAATCATGAACGGCTCAAAGATGATGCAGAACTCAATGGAGAACCGCGTACTGGAAGAGGAAGAAGATTCTTTCGGCGACATGACCGCGCAGCTTTCGGGCAGTGAGTATGCCATACTGAAGAATCAAGCCGAGCGCGAGGTGCGTAATCTTACTGCCAAGCAGAAAGGTCACGACCTCGATCAGATTTATGTTCACAACCAGTTGCCAAAGGTTGAGGGCTTCATCAAAGGTGCTGAACGCCGTATCGAGATTGAAACCAAGAACCTTGAAATAATCGGCTCACACTTCCCCGACGGCACTATCAAGAAGATAACCATCGGCAAACTCACATTCGATAGCGTAGCCGCTATGGAGGATTTCTTCAAAGAGCAGAACGCCAAGATGAACGAGGCGGCCGAGAATGTCCGTGAGGGTGCTGACAACTACACCAGTAAACTTGTGGTTGATGTTGACTGCTTGAAATTCGAGGTCACAACGACCGTCAGCCGAACCGTTGACAGCAAGGGGCAAGGCACTCTGACGTTTGAGCCGGAGCGCAACGTGACATACTCCTGCGAGGAACTCGGCATCAAAGACCAAGCCATCAAGGGCAACCGCCTAAAGAACATCATGCAGAAAATATCCGAGGACATTGTGACAGGCAGAGAAAGCCGTGAACTCCTTAGCAGGGGTCAACAGCAACTCGCCCATTACACCGAGGAACGCACTCAACTTGAACAGCGCAACGGCCGTGAGTTCCCATATAAGAAGGAACTGGCAGAAGCGAAAGAGCGTCTTGCCAAGTATGAGGAAGCCATGAAGAAAGAATTGGCAGAGAAAGAAGCCAAGTATGCCGAACTTGACAAGTCGGTAGAAACCGCTTCGGACATCACTCTGACCGATGAGGACAGCACGGACACACCGACCACCGGGGACGGCAACAAGTACCGCCTTGTCGCCGAGCGCGAGCTGCTTGACTTCCTTGACGCACAGCCGTTGAAGAAAGGCTACCGCTATTCGCAGTGGGCTAACATGGGCGTATTGCCACCTATGACCGCCAAGCAGAACGGTGAATGGCGTGCGCCGATGATATTCAGCAGTTGGGAGCAGAGCGAAGAGGGTATGCGCAAGGAGAATGGCAAAGCCGACCTTGTGCAGGGCAACGGACGCACCACCGGGGATGTGGCATACAATCCATATTTCCATATCCGTACCTCTCCGCTCAACGACCAGTTCACAGCCGCCTACGACCGCCCCGAACTTCTTGTTGTAGAGGGTTACTACCCCGAAAGCGAGGAAACGAGCGGCTATCAGGCCGAGGGCGCAAAGGATTCCGTAGGTCTTATGGACTGGCACAGCGGAAGCGTCAACGGTCAGTTGAGCGATGACACAAAGGTTCAGACCATGCTGTCGCGCTATTTCAAGCCGGGGCGCATTGTTCCGTGGAGCGAGGTTGCAGACCTCATCATGGAGCGCGTGGGCGACCAAAAGATTACGTTCCCCATAAATGCCGTTCCCCCGATGCTCCGTGCCGAACTCGCCAAGCGTGGCGCAAAGTTCGGTGACATCAGCGGAAGTGTGGCAGAAGCCGACATACCGATGCTCAATGAACTGCGCGATCGAGTGAACGCAGGCGAATGGGATGCAGGTCTTGAAAAGGCACGCGCCTACATTGACGCTTACGAATCATCGGCCGAAGCAAAAGAAGCGCGTGTCGCTGACCTATCGGCAAGAGCCAATACACCGGTCCGCATCGTGAGAACACAGGAAGAAGCCGATGCACTCCCCACTCGCAGAGAGAGGCGTGCCAAAGGTTGGTGGAGCGCAAAGGATGATGAGGTTGTCATCGTCCTGCCCAACAATGTCAATGTAGCCGATGTGGACAATACGTTTGTCCATGAGGTTGCAGGTCACAAGGGTTTACGTGCGCTCGTTGGTGAGGAACGCTTCGATGAATTCCTCGGTGAGATTTACAGCCATGCCTCCAATCCTATCCGCAAAGTCATTGACAAGATGACCGACAGAATGGTAAGCGAGGAAGCCGACCGCCTGCGCGTGCGCAAGGCACAGGCCCATGAGCGTGCCGGGAAAGATGTGAACGCCAACTATTACACCGACATGGCAGAGGCGCGTGTTGAGGCCGAGAAGAAGCGCGAGGAGTTCCGCAAGGAATCCACCGAAGAATATATGTCAGACCTCGGCGGCCGTATCGGAAGCGAGGGCTTTGAAAAGATGAGCCGTGACGAGATGACGCTTTGGGGCAAAATCAAAGCGAAAGTGCAGGCTTTCCTTGACAAGTTCCTGCGCGGTCTGAAAATCGCCAAGAGCATACGCCTCAACGATAAAGACCTTTCCTACATCCTCTACAAGTCATGGAAGAACCTGCGCAAGAAAGATGTCTTTGCTGATGCAGAGGACGTTGTAATGCGCAGACGGACCGGCTATGACGCTGACGAAGTGACCCGATTCCGTGACCCCGGCCTGGGACTGGAAGAAACCATTACCAAAATGAAAGCCGAGGCAATGCAGGCTAACGCAGGCAACTTGCAGGCGAAGCGCGATGCAATGCGTGCTATCGACGGCAACCTCAACCACCTGCGTCAGGCAATGGCACGTCAGCGCGAGTATGACATTACGACCGTCAAGAGCGTTGCCGACCTCGCCCGTGTCCTCATGGACAATAACCTGCTTGATGATTTGAGCAAGTATGAAACCAAGAGAATACTGGGAGCAATCAACAATGTCGTTGGCAAGCAGGACGTGAGCCAGTATGTTCAAAAGGTCATGGACATCATGGTTGACAATCAGCTGCGCATGGGGGCAAACACGCTGGGCAGGCTATTGAGCATTCGCGGTAGCCGTGTTGATGCACGTGGTATCGAGGTGCAGGGCGAACTTGATCCGGACGGACAGCGCATAGCGCAGGTGGTGAGAAAGTCAACTTCCCTGCCCAAAGATGACATTGACAACCGTATTGCCGAAGCCATCAACCGCATGAGCAGTACCGACCAAGCCATTGCAGACGATGCAACGATTGAGTATGCAGGTCTGCAAATAGCACGCCAGTATGTTGAGGACATCACCGAGAGCAAAGCAGAGGAAAAGGCCCTGCGCGACTCCATAAAGGAAGCAAAGGAAGCCAAGGATGCAGGTCAGATGACCGAGGACGCATACCGCCAGTATGTAGAATCCACCGAGGACGCTATTCGTCAGAATAAGATTGAGCGTGCCGAGGCGTTCCACTCCCTCGTTGAGCAGGTCGGCGGTGTTCTGAGCGAAAGTGTTGAGCGTGCAAAGGCATGGCGTGAAGCCGAGAAACAGCGCGTTGAGGAAATCCACCACAACGCCAACTCCGACATGGAAGGCAGACCGACCGATGAACACCACAAGGATGACCGAATGCAGAAAATGGCGAACAATAGTTTTGCCCGATTCCTGCTTTCGCCTCTCGCTACATTCGACCAGATGTTGCGAATGTTCGGTAAGAAGAACTCAAGGGGCGAGGGCTATCTGTGGAACCGTTATATGCGCGACTGGGTGACCGCCACCGAAAAGGAGTACATCGGGTATCGTGACGCACTAAAAGTCCTTGACGCTAAAGTCAGCGAGATTTATGGCAAGGATATGACGTGGGGCGACCTCTTCACTATTGACCGCAAACTGCCGAAAGCGTCCGTAAGATTCTTTGACGGCGGTGAGATGAAAGACCACGAACTGACGCAGGGCAACCTGCTCTACATCTACATGGCTGACAAGATGAGTGACGGCCGTATGAAACTGCGCCGTATGGGTATCACCGAGGAAGATATTGAGGACATCATGAATTTCCTTGACCCGAAATTCATGCAGCTTGCAGACTGGATGCAGGAAGAGTTCCTTGTTGACAAGCGCAACGAGTACAACGAGGTTCACAAGCGTATGTTCGGCGCGTCAATGGCCGCTATCGAAAACTACTTCCCCCTGAAGATACTTGCCAACGCAAGACTGGAGGATGTGGACGTGGCAGACGATACAACCGACACCGCCCTGCCTGCAACCTCAACTGGCAGTATCATCAAGCGCAAACGCAACAATCTCGCCCTTGACGTGACCGGTGCCAATGCGTTCTCGGTAATTCTCGATCATCTTCAGCAGATGGAGCGTTGGGCCGCTTTTGCTGAGTTCAACCGCGACCTAAACACCCTGCTTTCATACAAGCGTTTCCGCAACCAAGTGATGAACATGAGCAGTGTGTACGGCGCAGGCAAGACGCTGTGGAATAATTTCCGCAATGTATGCAGTATGGCCGCAGGCGCATATCGTCCACCGATTGCAACTCTTGACAAATCAGCAGTCAATATCGCCAAAGGTGTTACAGCCGCAAAGGTAAGTTTCCGAGTATTCACGGCATTAAAGCAGTTCCTTTCGATGCCTGCCTATGCTTCGGACAGCAATCCATTATACCTTGCCGCCAATATCGCCAACCCGATAGGCGCATGGCGTTGGTCAATGGAGAATCTTCCGCTGTTTGAGAAGCGTTGGCGCAGCCGTATGGCAGGCGACCCGCGCCTGCTCAAATCCGAAATGGACTGGAAGATGTGGCGTAGCCGTGTCGTTGAACTCGCCTCGCGTGTCGGCATGGCCCCTAATGCCTTTGTGGACGCTCTGACAGTCGCAATCGGCGCACACGCCATGTATCAGACCAAACTCGCCAAGTACAAGCGTCAGGAATATGACCCCGATGTTGCAGAGGAAAGAGCGAAGCAGGATGCAACAATCCTCTTCAATCAGACCCAGCAGTCAAGCGAGGGCGCGTTCCTCTCCACCATGCAGGTTGACCGCTCATGGTTGAGCGTACTGTTTACCGTGTTCCGCAACTCGTCAATGTCGTACACCCGACAACTCTATGATTCAATACGCAACATCGGCCGCAGACTTACACCCGGCTATAAGGCGATGTCGGAAGAGTTCATGGCAAAGCAGATGAGGCGTGACGGCATAGACCCCGACAAGGCAGACCGCAACGCAAAGCAGGAATACCGCCGGGGTATCATACGCGACCTTGTGCGTGTCGGAATCTTCGGCTACGTCCTGCAACTCGCATGGAACTTGGGCGCATACCTGCCATACCTCATCTTCGGCGATGACGATGACGAGAAAGATAAGATGTGGGATGACGTATTCACGCACACCATGTTCGGAAGCATTGAGGGTCTGACTGGCGGTGATGTGTACAGCAACACGCTCAACGCATGGGCAAAAGGCGAAAAGATAACTCCGTGGGTTGCATCGAAAGATATGCCGTTGTCAAGCGACTTGGAAAACATCTGGTCAAAGTGGAACACTGACGAGGTTTCCGCGATGAACGATGTTATCAACCTGCTTGTGCAGTCGGCAGTCGGTGTCAATCCCCAGTCTTTGACTGACGCTGTCGTTGCCGTCATGGACGTGTGCGGTGATGATGCACAGACCTCACGCGAGTGCGCCCTGCTCATGACAAGGATTATCAACTGTCCGCAGAGCCAACTTGACAAAATCTATTTTGACGAGTTGGGAGCGACCGGAGAAGAGACAAGCCAAATGACCCCTTACGAAATCGCCGAGCGTTATGCCCGATACAAAGTAAGGCGTGGCGCACCTTTGACCGGTTGGGCCTACGGCAACGAACAGCGCGAGAAAATCATGGACAAGTACCGCAAGAAGAGCAACACTCTTGCCAAAGAGAGGCTGACGCGCGAAACTGATACGCAGGCAAGTCCGAACATGACCCAGTGGCTTGAAGAGTTTGAGGCGACCAAAGACCGCGTCAGCGACATCAAGAAAGTCAAGAGCCGTGACGAGGACCGTTACTATGAACTGCTCGATCAACTGGAAGCAACTCCCGAATTCAGTCGTTACGAAATCATCAGAGCATACAAGCATGATGTTGACGAGTTGACGAAAGAGTGGCTCAATGCGAGGACGGCAGCACAGCGCGACTCCTGCTCACAGGCGATACTGACGCTCAAACGCGAAATGGTAAGAGAATTGAGTGACACGCAACAATAGTTAAATGATTGTGGACGATGCGAGGTATTACCTTTGCACCGTCCACAACATACCAACCGACAATGGCAAAGAAGAAATTACATAAAGCAAGCCGCGTGATGCCCAAGAATGAAATGGACAGCGTGGCACACAGCAAGGGCCTGGGACGTAACCGCGCCTATGATGTTCTTTGGCAGGCTCAGCAGTATTGGCAGGCGATGGAAACATTCCGTCAAGACCGAGAACGCAACAAGAACTACAGCTACGGCAGGCAGTGGGATGATTTGATATGCGTTGACGGCAAGATGATGAGGGAAGAGGACTACATCAAGTCGCAAGGCAATGTCGCACTGAAGAACAACCTTATCCGGCGACTGGTGCAGGCTGTACTGGGCGTCTACCGTAGTCAGGCCAAAGAGCCGACCTGCACGGCGCGTGACCGCGACGAGCAGAAATACGGTGAAACCATGTCAACCGTCCTGCAATGCAATATGCAGCTCAACCGCATGACCGAGATTAACGCCCGATGCATGGAAGAGTTCTTAATCTCCGGCTTTGTGGTACAGCGCAAGTGGTATGGCTGGCGCAATGATAAACTGGATTGTTGGACGGACTATGTTCAGCCTAACAATTTCTTTATAGATAACAATATGCGCGACTTCCGAGGTTGGGACGTATCCTGCCTCGGTGAGGTGCATGACGTATCGTTTGAAGAATTGTGTGAACGGTTCGCGCATAATCCGGCAGACTACAAACGTCTTGCGGATATATACAAAGATGCCCGTGACAAGAATGTATTGGGCGCGGCATTTGAATCTTTCGGTCATCCGTTGCAGGGATACTATGATTTCCTCGTTCCACGCGACATTACCCGATGCCGTGTGATTGAGGTGTGGCGCAAGGAGAGCAAGCCTCGCTACCGCTGTCACGATGTCAACAACGGCGATGTGTTCAAAATCGAACTGGAGGACTATGAGGAATTTGTCGGCAGTGTAAACCGAGAGCGAAAGCGCGAGGCACAGGAACTTGGCATGGACGAGAGTGATGTTCCGCTGATTCAGTGCGAATGGTTCATGGATTCCTACTGGTATTATTATCTACTCACTCCTTTCGGCGATATACTGGAGGAGGGAGAAACGCCCTACGAACACAAGAGCCACCCATACGTTTTCAAGGCGTATCCGTTCATTGACGGCGAGATTCATTCATTCGTCAGCAACGTGATCGACCAACAGCGTTACACCAACCGCCTCATCACGATGTACGACTGGATTATGCGTGCGAGTGCAAAGGGTGTGCTTCTCTTCCCGGAGGACTGCCTGCCCAAAGGAATGACAATCGAAGATATTGCAGACGAGTGGGCGCGGTTCAACGGCGTGATAATGATACGACAGCCAAAGGCAGGCACAGCCCTGCCACAGCAGGTTGCCAACAACTGCACGCAGATAGGCATAACCGAGTTGCTGAATATGCAGCTGAAATTCTTTGAGGACATATCGGGCGTGAACGGAGCATTGCAGGGCAAGCCCGGCTATTCGGGAATGTCGGCAAGCCTCTACAATCAGCAGGCGCAGAACGCAACAACCTCGTTGCTTGACCTGCTCGATACGTTCTCTTCGTTCATCAGAGATGGCGCGACAAAGGATGTCAAGAACATTCAGCAATACTACGATACTCCGAGAGTGTTCAACATCGCAGGCAAGAACTCGGCAATCGTTGAGTATGACCCACGGAAAATCCGTGACGTTGAGTTTGACCTGTCAATTGTCGAAAGTACGTCAACGCCTGCATACCGCGCAATCGTGAACGATATGCTGATGGAGTTGTGGAAAGCGCAGGCAATCTCCGTAGAGCAGTTGCTTGAACACGGCGACTTCCCATTTGCGGACGGACTGTTGCAGAGCATCAAGAGCCAACGCGAACAACTGGAGCAGGGTCAGATGCCCGAAGGGATTTCGCCCGAACTGGCACAGCAGGCACAGCAGGGCGCGAATATGCAAGCCGCACAGCAGGCACAGCGTATGCTTGCAGCATAAATTGGTGTGTTAAGCAGCGCAATATGCGAAAAATGATTATCTTTGCAGAAAATAATCTCAGCGCATGAACAACAGAATATTGAAACAATATGTTGATGGAGAATCTCACTCCGAAGAGTACGACACTCTGATTCCCCGTAGAATCGAAGTGTTGGGATGTCGGTCTTATGCAGATTGCACCTATGTGGAAACTGTAAGATTTACTTTCGATATTGGGAATGGGAAAGGAAGCGTGCCTATGCCCATCACAAAAAAGATAGTAGAACTTGATATAGAAACTGGGTATCTTCCTGACGAAAGAGTTAAGGGAAACTTAATGGTACTTTTGTCAAGATTCAAAATATTCCAGTTGGAGCGACTGATAGAAGCATTCTTCTATCGTAAATATTATAGCCCTATCTTTTAACAAAAGATACACCAATCAGAAAACGGCCTCGGAAACGGGGCCTTTTCTTTTTTTCGCCGGTCCATGCTGTTTGGGGATAATCCGAGGCATATCCATTTCATAGAAGCAGATGTGCATACCGATAGCGCGTGTCATGAGCAAGTCATCATGCTTGCCGATGATTGCCCCATACGCGCCGTTCTGTTTACGCTCATAGGTAAGATATTCATCCAGACACCGCTTGTCGCGTTCCGTGTAGAGGTGTTCGCGTATGACCTTGACGAGCGTTGATATAATCATCGGCTTTGTGGCAATGTTGGTATGGAAGCCATATTTGCGCGGAACGCCCTGCCTAATCTCGTCCTCGGACTGACGGCGTGCATAAAGGTTGGGATAGATAGTTGAAATCTGATTGAGGATATATTGCGACTGGTCGCCACCCTCAACCTGCCTTTCGCGGTCATGTGTTTCCAGTGTGTTGCTCTCAATGACAAGGAGCGATTCATTGTAGTAAGCTGCCACCTGCGCAGCTTTCCACGCGAGGCGGTCAATGTCGCAATGTCCGTACCATTGGGCGACAACAGCCGGGCGACCGCCCTCTATCATGTTCAGACGGTCGATAACAAGAATAACAGACCAGTCGGCTTTTGCAGAGCGACCGCCCACGTCAACGACCGTAAGGTATCGGTCGGTTATCTCCACCTCGTCATCATCTTCGGGTTTGACCCAAATGCAGAACTGCCCCTGCCTGTCCTCATGGAAGCGCAGGTTCTCAAGAGCCTTTTCGCCCTCGTCACTATCCGCATATACATCGCCGATGTAGCGCGGAGGACGGCAGGCGTTTTCAAATTCTTCGACTTGATATTTGTCGAATACCATTGTGCCGGAATGAACGAAAGCCTCAACATCGTCAGAGGGGAACTCGGAAGCCATTATGCCGTGGTCGTTCTTACCGCTACGCTCCTTGATGTACCAGTTGATTGCTTCCAGTGACGCACCCTTTTCCCACAGCCACCAAAGATATTTTCCGCACTCTTCACGCGATGACAAAACATTGTCATTCTCTCGGTTGTCGTAGAGCCATTTTGCAAATTCGCGCAACTCTTCGCCACTCTCAAACGGCAGAGAATATTGCTCGATCTGAAACCACGCTATAAACAATGCCTCAAACTGGGACGGAGTATTAGGGTCAACGGCCGCAGAATATTCGGTGTGGAAGAAATTACCAGTACCATTAGCGGTAGATTCCATAACAATCATAGTGAGCGGACGCAAGAGAATACCCGAGCAGGCAGAGCGCACAATATCTTCGGGAGATTTGCCGTCAGTCTTTTTCCATATTCCGACCTCGGAGAGGTGGACGAGCGAATAAGCACCGCCACGGCAACCGTCAGGACGTTCGGCAGTACCAATCTTAATCTTGCAGTTGCGCTGTGGCACGCGCGATGTTGAGCCGGACTTACCGACACCGACCATTTTAGGCGCGTTCTTATCGTAAGACGCGCCCATGTCGTAGAGCAATTCAATCGGGTATTCCTTAATCATCGTGTCGAACATATCCTTGATTTCATCGGATGCCGTGCCTTGATGTGCGATGATAAGGGAGTTCAGTCCTCGCTTGTGAAAGAACTGCAACCATGCCATATATAACTGGGTCGTAGTGGAGCCGCCCCACTGACGTGCTTTCAGCAGGATAAGACGAATAGGCAACCCTGCCTTGCGCTTCTCTTCAAAGCGCGACACCAGTATGCGTTGCGGATAGCGTAGCCGGAACAGCACGTCAGAACCTGCATCCTTGTTGTGAATCCACACAAGGGTTGCGGCCCAAAAGGGAAAATCGTGCCGATAGCGCAGGCGTATAAACTTCTCGGAAACCTTGTCATGGTCTGTGTCGTTCGGCTCAACGTGCAGGACATCCGAAAGAAATCTATCAATAGAGCCTGCCTTAACCAGTTTGCTGACAAAGGGGATGGACATCATTTCCGCAGGCAACCACTGGATAGGCATGACGAAATCGGAGATAGATACCTTGACCCTTTCCCCAATAGAACCATCTCCAGTAATCGGGTTGAACGAAGCATACATCACCTCATTACGGCGGTCATTCTCCGTCAATATCTTCTTGTCTATATCGGTCAAACTGCTTGTCATACCAACCATTCTTAATGCGGTATATGAATTCTCCTACTGTGCGAGGTGTAAGATAGAATTTCGGCGCAGGCTGATGGACAACCTTAAACACCAGTTCAAAGAGCGATTTATCGGGGTGCAAATCGCGGAGAGCCAAGTACCTGCGAAATATCTCTTCAAACATCTCGCGTTTGTTCTGACGCATACGCGAAAAGGGCTTTCCAACCAACATACGCGCCACCTCCACGGCGGCCCGCTCTTCGGAAACCCAAAAGCGTCTTGCAGGTGATTCAGCCACCTTCTCAAAAATTTCGGGCATAATAATGTAATTCGCCAAGGCGAGTTGCTCACGATACGCACGCATGAGGTCATCATTACGCTGGCTTGTGAAATCCATTATAGAGCCGAAATGTTTAGCCATCTATTCCATTGCGATGTTGATTGGTAGTTCCTATGCAAAGTTAACCAATTCACGTCACAAAACTTAAAAGTCGCGCCCGAATTTATAGACTTATTTTTGCGCATAGATAATGACCCAACCATAAGATTTTCAAAATAATGGCTGATACTAACGAAGTTAAGAGCAGGCGCGACCAACACCTTGAACGGCTGCGCAAGAAATACCCCGAAAAGAAATTCGAGGATGATGAGGAAATCTACGGACAGATTTCCGATGATTACGACAATTACGAGGCAGAGTTGGAGGGGTATCGCGGCAGGGAGAAATCTCTGTCGGATATGTTCGCGGCCGACCCTCGCAGTGCGCAGTTCCTCACCGATATGCACAACGGCACTGACCCGGTTCTCGGTCTTGTGCGCAACTTCGGCGTGGAAATCAAGGACGTGCTTGACGACCCCGAAATGCAGGACAAGATTGCCGAAGCCAACAAGGATTATGTCGAGCGCGTAGCCAACTCCAAGAAACTGGACGAAGAGTATGAGAAGAACATGGACACCACTCTTGAAACTCTCCGTCAGTTCCAGTCCGAGCGAGGCATGAGCGATGAGCAGATTGACAAGGCCGTAGAACTCCTACTCGGCATAGTCCGTGACGGCGTTATGGGCAAGTTCAGCACCGAAACTCTTGACATGGCCTGCAAGGCTCTCAACTACGATGCCGATGTAGCGGCCGCAGGTGAAGAGGGAGAGATAGCAGGACGCAACGCCAAGGTTGTGGAAAAACTGCGCAAGAGCAAGAAAGGTGACGGCACAGCACCAATCGGAGGCAAGAACGGACAGGGCGCGGCACCGACGCGCAAGGAGCAGTCTATGTTTGACCTCGCCAACGAAGCCATGTAGTCATGGACGGCGTTGTGGTACACTGCCCCGATGAGGGCTATAAGGTAACACCGACAAAAGGTTCGGCAGGAATCCGCAGTCATGTTGCAGGCGCGACCGCTTCCGTCAGCAATCTTGCATCCGCGACTGGTGGAATAGGCAAAGGCAATTTCATTGAAAACGACAATAAATAAATCTTTAATCTCAAAATTTTTCCAACCATGGACGGAGAAACAGTAAATGTTGGTGGTACAAATCCCACCCCGACCCCCGGCTCAGCCGGAGTCAGTTCGCAGGTAAGCGGAGCAGCCGCTACTGTGAGCAATCTCGCAGGGGCAACTGGCGGCATTGACGGTGGCAACCTCGTGCAGCCCGACCTTGACGAAGAACTCTACAAGTTTAAGGGCGATGACACCCCTCTCATGCAGATTGCGCTGAAAGCAAAGCGTGTCAAGGTAACATCGCCCGAAGTTGACCACTACATGATTGACGAGCCTCGCACCTGCGTGACCACAACCGCCGCCGTTGCCAAAGGCACAAGCAATCAGTTCGTAGTTTCCCTTGACGGCGACGACCAGCAGATTCCGCGCCCCTACGGCACGTTGCTTGCCGTTGGTGTTGACGGATATACTGAGGACGGAAGCAAGGCAACGCCCGGCAAAGACCTCATGCTGTTTGTTGTCGGTCACGACCCCACAACAGGCAACCCCATCTGTCGCGCCGTGAACGGTCCCAAGTCAACCACCGATGCCGAGTATTGCACCACACCTGCAATTCCCGCCGGAACGAAACTCATTCTGCTCGGCAATGCGCTCTATGAAACGCAGAAGAAGGTTGACCCCGACCTGTTCGTTCCGCAACCCACTCGCGTGTTCTTGCAGAAGCGTGGCATGAACCGCATCGTGTCGGACTACTTCGATGCCGTCAAGAAGCGTATCCCATTCACCAAGGCTATCATCGCCGAGGCCGCACTCACCAAGTTCAAGTGCGACACCAATCGTTCCCTGCTTGCCGGACGCAAGGGCAAGATTAAGGTGAACACACCCGAAGTCGGCGTGCAGGACATCTACTTCTCCGAGGGCGTGCGCTATCAGGTGAAGAAAGAGATTCAGCACATCGGCAAGTGGACTTACGAAGAGTTCATCGCCCTTGCCAAGATGTTCTTCACCGGCGAGGACGTTCCGAGCAGTGGCCTGGCCCTCTGCGGCAAGAACTTCCTTGAGAACATCCAGTGCATCGACTTCTCGAAGCACCCGGAGGTCAAGATTGACGTCAAGACCAACAAGTTCGGATGGACCGTTACCGCCATTCACACCGTGTTCGGCGACATCGAGTTCAAGCGTGAGCCGACCTTTGACCGCCTCGGATGGAGCAACTCGGCATTCCTGCTTTCGCCCGACCGCCTTGTGCGTTACGTTCTCGCCGCCGAACACTCATCGTCTGACCGCGTGGAGGGCGAAGAGGCAACACGCGAGAGCATTCTCACATGGGATGCAATCGCCCTCAAAGGCTCTTGCCACTTATGGATCAACGGCGAGGACACCACCGCCAACGACAACGTCAATGAGGACGCAGCCCACTATCTGTTCTATGAAGGCTCTACCGCACCCGAATCCCCGGTTGACGGCGGTATCTACTACCTGCTTAGCGACTGCCCCGGTATCGCGGTCACCGCTGTCAAGGGTACGCTTTGGCGTGCCAAGAACACCACCACTACCACAGGTGAAGGTGCTTCGGCGACCACCAAGACCACAACAACGTGGAGCGAGTATGAGGTTGGCGATGTAATCAGCGTCTAAGCCCATCAAGACTAAGTAAACAACAGAGAGGCGGACTGGTAGAAATGCCGTCCGCCTCTTTTAATAAATGCCATAACGATGAAAAAAAAGAGAATAACTTACGGCGTGTCGGGCATGATGGAATATCAGAGCATCATCCGCTTCGGTAAGAATACCCTCAAGGTAACATTTACCGGAGGCAGTATGAATGCCATCGGCGTGACACCTGCCACATACACCACCAGTAGTTTCCTCATTCAGCAGGCAATAGAGAACAGCAACGAGTTCAAGCGCGGACGCATCCGCATTGTCCGAACCATAGAACTGGATGAAGAAATCCACATCGAGCGACCCAAGCCTGCTACTGCAATCGCAGAGCGGCGCAATCCTACGCCCACACCCACGCCCACGGCAGAAGCCGAGAAAGTCCCCGAAACTACCGAGGAAGCCGAAGCCGCCGAGGTCAACGCCGAAGACGGCGCGACATCAGAGGAACAGCCCGAAGAATCCGCGCCGACCGCACCGCTCACGCAGGTGGAGTTTTCCTGCAACGATGACGCAAAGGACTACCTTGAGCAGACTTTCGGCTACGTCCGTAGCAAGCTGCGCAACCGCGAGGACATCATCAACGCAGGCAAGGCCCACAACGTAGAGATAATCTTCGTGTAAACGTCCGGCGATATGGTGTACAAAATCCTGCAAATTGCGCGTGATGTTCGCATAGCCATAGACCAAAATATGACAAGCGAACAGCTTATAGCGACGGATGATATTGAAACGCTGTCGCTTGAAGAAATCATACGCTCCAAAATCGTTGAAGCCGTGCGGAGAGTTGAGACCGCCGCTCCTGTTCAATTTTTGGAAGAGGGCCACGACTTTTCGAGCGGTATATATTGGAATGGAGACGGAAGTGGCTGGGTATTGCTGCCCGACGACTTCATGCGTCTTATAGCCTTTCGTATGAGTGACTGGGAGCGCACCGTGTATGAGGCCATTTCGGTTGATGATCCGCTGTATGCAAAACAGTCGTCGCGATATAAAGGCATACGCGGTAATGTACAGAAGCCAGTATGTGCCATTGTCAACAGGGCGGAGGGTAAGGCTCTTGAGTTCTATGCCTGTAAAGACAATACAGCCATGATAGTGCGAGCCGGGTATGTGACATATCCGAGCATAGACAAGGATGACGGCATAGACATCAGCGAGAAATGCTACACGGCAGTTGTATACACCGTGGCTGCATTAGTATTAACCACCTACGGCGAAGCTGAAAAAGCGTCAGCATTAACCGAATTAGCTAAATCAATCTTACAGTAATGAGTTCAATACCGACAAAACAGATAGACGGTGATGTTGCGGTAGGGCGCAATGTGTCAGCCGGGGGTAACGCCGTAGTGCGCGGATGTGTCACTATAGGGCACAATCTGAAAGTTGAAGGATGGCTGCATGCGCCCAACATCAAGGGTGCGTGCAAGGGCTATTTTTTGAGCTTAACAGATTTGAACGATGCATATCCCGCGCCGGCAGACGGAGACTATGCATTTGTGAGCAAATCCGGGCTACCCGGACCGATATACATAGCCAAAAACGGCGTATGGACAGATAGCGGTAAGACAGGCGGTCCCTCATTAGACAGCAACGACATAGATGACTTAAGGAAGGAAGTGGCGGAATATTCCGGCAGCATAGACGCCATCGACAAAGCCCAGGAGAAACTAAGGGCAGACTTTGACACTCACGTGCAAGATGCATCAAAGGAGCTTGCGGCCGTCAAAGCCACTGCGGATACTGCAGCTGCAGAAGTCGCTATAGCCAAAGAGCAGGCAGCGGCAGCCGTTTCGACTGCTAACGAAGCCAATACGACTGCTAACGAAGCCAAGAACGCGGCGCAGAGCGCCAACGACAAGGCCAATGCCGCCAAGAGTGCGGCAGAGACTGCCAATACAACGGCGTCGGCGTCGGCCAAGAGTGCCGCGGCGGCGGCCGAGACAGCAGCCGGAGCGGTGACAGCCATAAACACGCTGAAGACAGAAAATACCGCAGACCATGCGGCGATACGGAAGGAGGCTACGGATGCGCTGGCGGCACACGAGACGGCTGATGCAGCCGACCATGCGGCGATACGCAAAACTCTCAGTGATAGTCTGGCGAGCGCTAAGCAAGAGCAGCACGACACGCTTGGCATCAGCGGCATCGTGGCCTTTGACGGCTTTGTTGGAGACGTGTCGAACGATACTTCGGAGACGGCTGCGCCGATAGTGCGCGACCCTCGAGGCAAAGTGCAGCAGGGCGCGGCGACAGTGCATTTTTCGACTGCTGACGGCAACTTCTTAATCAAGCAGGACGTCTATTATCCAATATGGGAGGATGATTATTTGTGGCAAGACAGCAATCAAGTGCCGTGGAGAGACAAGTCGTATTACAATGTCAACGATGGCAAGCTGTACAAGATTGGCTCAGACAATCAGTTGCACGAGATAGCACTGACCAAGCTGCGCGACGACACAGGCATCTTGCCGTGCAAGGTGCGGACGGCTGCGCCGCTGGCTGAGCCGACAACCGGGTATCCGACTGCGCATAATTACACGATATGGTGGTCGCAGACGACCAAGGCGTTTTTTGCGGCACTCGGCTATGAAGCAGCGCAAGGCGATGTGATAGAAGGCTGCGAGTATTATCCTCTCAGCGTCTGCGATGAGTACTATGATTATTGTTCGGTGACAGTTAGCGGAAGCACACAGACCGCCGTGCCGCGTGCAGACCGCATATATCGCAGCGGCAACGACCTGTGGCAATATGACTCGGCTGCCGGGGAAATGGTCAAGCTCGGCGATGTCACGGGCAAGGACTTGGCGATACGATACTTGGAGTGTGGCGATGCGACTTTACAAGGTGATGTCGAGGTTACCGGCTATTTGGAGGTTGACAACGGTCTGACAGTGCAGAACGGACTGATGGTGGAGAACTCCGACATAACGGTTGCCGGAGGAGACATCCACGTGCAGGGCGAAGCCGAACTTGGCTCGGTCAAGACTACCGGCGACATCACGGCTAACGGCAAAGTGTCAGGGATTGTCGTCCACGGCGACAGCGCTACGTTCTGCCAAGGCGAAGAGGTCAAGATTGACGTTGACGGCAATATCAGCACCGAGGGATCGCTTACGGTGAGCAAAGGCATAGAGGCGGATAGCATCGTGAGCCGAGGAGGGCTTACGGTTGGCACGTCCTTGACAGCAGCTTCGGGTGAAATAAGTGGCGACCTGCTGGTCGGGACGCTGTCTGTCGACAGCGACATTACAGCCGAGAACATCACCGCTAATGGCAACATCAATGCAGGCTTTCTCACGGTCAAACACACGGCCACTCTCTCCGATACAACGATACGCGGAGACATCACATTCGACGGTGGGAGTGTGTCCGTGGATAGCGGGTCTCTCGCGGTCGCAAGCGGTGCAGGCTTCTACGCCGACAACATCAACGCCGTGCGAATAGACGGACGTATAGATTTCGTGTTCCACGGCATACGGCAGAGCCTGCCTACGGACTACACTGCCGTAGCGCAGTCTGTTTCGCCCAAGACGCGCGTGGATGGCAGCTCGTATGATATATTCTACATCCGCGACAAAAAGCGCTTTGTGGCTGTTGACGATGCGACCAAGACTTACGCCGAGCGTTTTTATGACGAGGAGAAGTACAACATCATCACCAACAACAAGCCGACCACGCCGCGCACTGACCGCGCATGGCGATGGGGTGCAGATGCCTACAAATACGACACAGAAGCGTATATCAGTGCTTACAATGGCAAGGGCAACGACAAATACGGCGCAGACCTCGTATGCGTAACGGATGCAGGCAAGGCGCTGTTTGTTAAGATGTGGCGCGATGCGATATATCGGCCGATGCGTGGTGGTGGTAAAGCTGGATTTTTTAATATAGACAGCCTCGGCAATTGCTACGATAAGAACAACCCCCAATATCAACTGGACTACGGTGGCTATTATCCAGAATGGCATGAAACACCGGGCTTCTTTATCAACGGCATTACAGGCATAAGTTACGCCGAAGCGCGTCAGATATATGACGTGCGAACTTACGGACCTTATCCGCGCAAAATTTCTGATGGTGATATCATTCGCACTAATATGTTATGTAGTTATAACTACGCAGCAGGCGGCGGTCAAGATGGGCAAGGTATCAACACTCCCTTTGTCTTCCAATCGAATGATGTACAGGTAATCCGCGTTGCAGCAGGTCTGCGCGGACAACGACCTACTGGTTCGGCGGCCGTTTACGGAATGTTAAGTTTCTACAATGCCGATAACCTACAGGAAGTTATTGGTGCTGTTCAGCCGCAGAGTCTGGGCGACGTAGCTTTCAATAGTTTGTATTCTCCATTCGGCAGCAAGTTGCAGTATTTATGGATAGACGGTCTGTCCGTATCGTTGACTAAGACATTCGCTAAGGCTTCATCAATAAATGTCGATTGCCTGCGCTACCTCGTGGAAAAGAGCCGAGCCACAGCCGCCAAGCCTATAAGCGTGACGCTGCATGCAGACGTATTTGCGGCGTTGCCCGAAGATATTCTGACACTCGCTGAAACTAAACATGTAACCTTTGTAAGTGCATAAACCAAAAACAAACTACTATGATACGATACGATAACCACCGAATTACGAGCGACAGCGGCAAGTATGTCCGCCGCCTCGCAGACGGCTTGACCGCCAAGGCCATAGCCGCAATGACGTACAACGCTGACGAGTACGAAGAAGTGGATGAGATGCCCTCCGAGCCTTTCAGCGAACACGAGTATAAGGAGCGTGTCGAACGCCTTATCCGCGAACGCTACTCCGTGGCGGACGAGCTGGGCATACTGCGCCAGCGCGACACCAAGTCCGAAGAATATGCCGAGTATTACGCCTTTGCGGAGCAATGCAAAGCTGAAGCTAAGAAGCAAGTGCTTGCGGCACACGAAGAAGCCGCCGAGGCGGACGGGAAACCAAGAGGGTAAGCTAATTTCCATCATGCTGTGAGTAAACTAAAATAATAATACATTAACAACCAACTAAAAACAGAAATTATGAGCAAAATTAAAATCGGAGAGACATTGCGCCGCAGCGTGCGCGTCGACAACAGTGAGGATACGGCAGCCGAATATGACATCAGTGCGGTGGCCAATATCGAGGGTGCGAGCATCATAACATTGGTCGAAGGAGAAGTAAAAAACGGTAACGCAACGTTGGCGCGTTGGTCACGTTATCGTCCGGAGACACTGACCATACGTTATGATGTAGCTGAGGGGCGCGATGTTATTTTGAAGGCGATAGAGGCGTTCTGCGTAAATGCGCAGGCCGCCGTGAGTGCGTAAGAAAGGAGGCTGCAATGACTATTACACAAATCCTCCGTTGGGCTTTCGCCGGTGTAGGCGCCGCGCTCGCCATCTTCGAACCAACGCTGCCATATCTGCTGATATGCACATTGGTAATTTTCGCTGATTGTTACACGGCGTGGAGCCTAAGTCGCAGAGTCGTCAAAGCGCATCCGGATAAGGTGACCAAGGATGGCCATAAATTCCAGTCGCACCACTTTGGACATGTGCTTCTGACGCTAATAAAATCCTACGCGCTGATTATCATGACCTATTTGATTAGTCGGCATATTACAGACGGTATACCAATTGACCTCACCAAAGTAGCCGCAGGCGCTATATGCTTCTGGCAGATATGGAGTATCCTCGAAAACGAGAGCAGTTGCAACGGCGCTCGTTGGGCGAAAGTGGCGCAGAAAATACTCGTAGACAAGACAAGCCGACACTTCGACATCGACCTGTCGGGAATAGGCGCGAGCAAGACACACCGACCAAATGCAGACGACAATGATAGTACTGATTGACAATGGGCATGGAAGGGAGACGCCAGGCAAGCGTAGCCCCGACGGACGACTGCGCGAGTACGCGTGGACAAGGGAGGTGGCTCAGCGAATTGTCGGAGAATTAATGCGCAGAGGCATTGATGCGCACTTGCTCACGCCCGAACAGGAGGACATTCCTTTGCGTGAGCGCGTGAAGCGTGTTAATGACATATGCCGACTTTATGGCAAGCAAAACGTACTACTTGTAAGCATACACAATAACGCAGCAGGAGCGGATGGGCGCTGGCATGCTGCGCGCGGCTTCGCGGTGTATGTAAGCAACAACGCGGGTGATGGTAGTCGCCGCCTTGCCGCCGAGTTTTATGCCGGAGCGAAGGCTCGCGGCTTGACCGGCAACCGTGCAACGCCACCGCATGGCTTCTGGCAGGCGCGCACGGACAGCCACGCCGTAATTTCGGCTTGATCAGAGTATTCTCTATTTTGCATATTTGAAAATGTGAAAAATTGATTGTCAGGCGTGTCGATGTGAATCGATGCGCTTTCCTTTTTATATTACATCAACGATAATGATTGTACCTCGCAGAAAAAACTTGAGAAAATGTTTTGTTATTAGTACTATATTTAGTATCTTTGCATCATCAAATAACAAGCATTACCAATGAGTAAGAAAGAGAAACTGATAGCACGATTGCTTGGTAAACCGAAAGACTTCCATTATGACGAAGCCAAGGTGTTACTTGAATACTTCGGTTTTGAAGAAAGAAACAAAGGCAAGACTTCAGGCTCACGAGTTGAGTTTGTAAATGGAAACAACACGATATTGCTTCACAAACCACACCCAAATGGAGAATTGAAGTCATACCAAATTAAGCAGTTGATTGATACGTTGAAAGAATTAAAACTTATATAATTATGGGACAGTTAAGATATAAAGGACATACCGGTTCGGTTGAATACAGTGATGAGGATAAATGCTTGTTTGGCAAAGTTCAAGGTTTACACGGGACCCTTATCTCCTATGAGGGTACAACGATTGACGAAATCACCGAGGATTTTCATAGTGCAGTAGATGCCTATATTGCAAGTTGCAAAGAGCGTGGTATTACTCCGGCAAAGCCATACAGCGGTAAGTTGGTGCTCAGAATGTCTTCGGAACTACACAGTCAAGTTGCAGCAGCAGCATTTGCCGTTGGTACAACTATAAATGATTTCATCAATCAGGCTGTTAGTAATGAGGTTGCACACGTTGCAAGATAGTAGATTGACTGTTAGATTAAAAGATAAGCGAGGTTGATAGCCCCGCTTATTTTGTATCTTATGCTATTTTGAATACGGTGAATTTCCGCGACAGTTCTTGTATTGCTTCCCACTTCCACACCCGCATTTATCAGATTTGTATCCTTAATTGGTGTCATTATGACATTCTCTATTTAGTCAATACAGCCCTCTGCAGATAACACTTTCCGTCTTGATTTTCTACAATCTTTGAGACATTTATCATATCAACTAGTATCATGTAGCAATGGTGCAGGCTCAATACATTCTCTTGCAAATCTTGGTCATTTTCTAAATCAGTAATATTCAATCCTGCTTTTCGGCAATCATCTTTTGATATGTGACGTGAGTGCGAATAACTGTTTTTATGGTCAAGAAACGTATCTTTGATATCCTCTATATTAACTGAATGATTGACTTCTTGAATCCATTTTGTTGCCAATGTTTCAGACCACGTCAACGCATCTTCACATGCTGTTAAGAACTACGATAGCATGAAGCCTATGATTCTCGAGGGCGACCAGTA